>Ga0076087_118_pt1 | contig 10772 bp, 11 predicted proteins | sample RifGroC1_FD_68226 | JGI IMG/M metagenome (GOLD analysis project Ga0076087, IMG submission 68226) | Parcubacteria bacterium GW2011_GWC1_42_21 | reverse complement strand
AGTTTTGGTTCGCCTCGCTTCGCTCGGCGACTAATTCGTATTCAATTTTGGGGGTAAAAACGAATTCACGATTTCGCATTTTGGGGGAAGAAAATTTTTAAATCCTTAATTTCTAAAACTTATGAAATACATACTTTACGCTCGCAAGAGCACCGAGGAAGACGACAGGCAGGTTTTAAGCATTGAAGCGCAACTCGTAGAGTTGCAAGAGTATGCCGCCAAAGAAAAACTTGAAATTGCTGCTTCCTTTCAGGAAGCCAAAACCGCCAAAGAACCCGGGCGAATGAAATTCGCAGAAATGTTGGCAATTCTCGAATCCGGAAAAGCAGACGGCATTATCTCATGGCACCCGGACAGATTGGCGAGAAACTCTGTAGACGGCGGAAAGATTATCCATTTTGTAGATCGCGGCTTGATTCGTTCCCTAAAATTTCCCACTTTCTGGTTTGAACCAACACCGCAAGGTTTGTTTATGCTGAACATTGCTTTCGGGCAGAGTAAATATTTTGTAGATAATTTGCGAGAGAATGTGAAACGCGGTTTGCGGCAAAAAATCAGAAATGGCGTTTGGCCCGGCTGGGCTCCGGTGGGCTATCTAAACAACGCTAAGACACGCGGTATTGATGTTGATAGCGACAAAGCTACGAAAGTAAAGAAATTGTTTGAAATGTATGCCACCGGAGCATATACGCTTCACTCTCTCGCAAATTGGTGCAAGGAAAAGGGTTTGCGTGGAAATCTCGGCAAAGAGATAGCGTTAAGCAATGTGCAAAGTATTCTACAAAATATTTTCTACATTGGGCTGATGAAATATGGTGGGGAAATTCATGAGGGACAACACGAGCCGTTAATTTCAAAGAAACTTTTTGATTCTTGCCAAGAAGTGATGAGTAAGCGTGGAAAATTTCACCATGTGAGAAAAAATGATTTTGCTTTTCTTGGCTTAATGAAATGTGCTTCGTGTGGTTGTTCGATTACCGCCGAAAAACAGAAAGGTCATAACTATTATCGTTGCACGAAAAAGAAGGGTGTTTGCCAAGAAAAGCATTATCTTCGCGAAGAAGCATTAACAGAACAAATCACTTCTTATCTTCAAAAAGTTTCTTTGTCGAGCCAAGACACCGAGAAAGTTTTGGCGGCGTTGGATAACGAACAGGATAAAGCACGAGAGGACGCACAAAGTGAGGTTAGCGTTTTGAAAGAACAGTTATCACAAGTTGAGGCAAAACTTCAAAAACTTCTCGATGTCTATTTAGCCGACGCTTTATCCACAGAAGAATACGCCGCCAAAAAACAGAGTTTGTTGTCTCAAAAAATGTCGTTGAAAGAGAAAATTACCGATTTTGAGACAAAAGGAATGTAATTAGTCGCCGAGCGAAGCGAGGCGAACCAAAACTCTTTGACTTTTCCTGTCTGGTGTCCTCGGCAGGAATCGAACCTGCAATTACTCCTTAGGACGGAGTCGTTATATCCATTTAACTACGAAGACCTCGCTTATAATCTAACATATAAGAAGCCCGTTGGAAATTGGTATTTTCAAAAATCCATGCTAAAATATTCTGATGGATCCGGAATCCAAGAAGTTGCTTGAGGCCACTTTCAAGTTGGCCGAGGAAAATAATGGCATCCTGCGCTCGCTGCATCGCTCCATGCGCATCCGGCGCTTGGTGAGCGTAGTTTACTGGGCAATCATAATCGGTTCGGCGGTCGGGGCGTATTATTTTATACAGCCCTTCCTGGACCAGATGGTGGACGCCTACGGGGGAGTCAAAACGAATTTTGAAGGTCTTAACAATCTTCTGCAGAACTTCCAGAATTAGGGTCGCTTTTTTATAAGAAAATATGCCTGGGTAGCTCAGTCAGTAGAGCATTCCCCTGAAGAGGGAAGGGTCAGCAGTGCGATTCTGCTCCCAGGCACCCGCGAGAAATTATTCGTGACCAAAAATGATCTGTTTAGATTGACCTTATTTTTACGTTATTCGTTTTGTTCTTGTCTACTTTTTTGATTTTGACGGTCAGCAGGCCATGCTTTTCTATCGCTTCAACTTCCTCAGGTTCCACTTCCGCCGGCAGCGATATTGTGCGGGAGAACTTTCCCCAATAAAGTTCCTTGGTGAAATAATTTTCCTCGTCTACGGTCCTGGACTCTTCACGCTTGCCGCGAATCGTAATAACGTCCCGGGCGATGGATATTTCCAAATCTTCCGGCCTGACCCCGGCGACCATCGTCTGCACGATAATATCCGTCGGCGTCTGGTAAACATCAATAGTCAATTCCGCTTCCTCGTTTTCTTCCTCAATCCAATTGCCGTCTTTTTTGTCTCCGTTTGCCGACTTGACGCCTCTTATCAAATACTCCTTTTTCGGTTCCGTTTTTTCTTCAAAGTTCCTACTTCCGGTTAATCTTTCGAAAAAACTTCTTTTTTTATTTTCCATAGTTTTCCCACATCGGGGCCAGTTTATTTAAGCTAATAATTTTTTATCCATTCTTCTCACTTTTTCAAAAAGCAATAAAACAATAATTGTAACGACCCACAGAAAAGCGAAAACTTTTAAGAAATCGCCTCCATCGTTTCTTATTATAAAAAAATTAAAGGCGCTATGCAAGGCAATGGCGGTCACGAAACCGGCCAAAAGAAACGCTTTTCTTCCAAAACTTCCCATAAAGAACGAAATTCCTATGGCAATGCCTATTATTCCGCTTGAAACGGTATGAAGAAGAGTGGATCCAAGAAATCTGAGCTGTCCCGTCAACAAACTTACTGTTGACACGCTTACCGAGAGTGGTTTAATCAAAAAGAAAGTGTTTTCCAATGCGGCAAAGCCCAAAGCCGCGGTAATCAGGTATATAGGCCAGTCGACCGGCTCATCGGCATGGTTTGTTCCATACAAAATAATTAATACAGCAAGATACTTTATTATTTCTTCCGCGCTTGCCCACAGCACAAGTTCTATTTCATTGGAACCGATGTAGTTCTGTATAAATTTTTGAATCGGTAAAACAATTACAACCGAAAACATACCCATAACAAATATCATAGTCAGCAACCCTTTTGGTTCAGGATTTTCTTCATCTTCTTTCAGCCAGAACCATAACCACAAAAATGAAGGAATAATTCCGCCAAAGAATGCTAGGACTAGAATTTTTGGATCGGTAGTTAAGAGGGCCATTTTTTAACCATTAAGAGGCCTTTACTCTCTGGTAGCATCGACCAAATTTCTTCCGTGATAAAAGGCATAAAGGGATGCAGGGCGGTAAGCAGGATGGTTAGTTGAGTGTAAAAGAGGCGTTTAGCCGAGTCCGCGTTCCTGTTTTCCAAGATTTTTTTCTTTGACCTCTCAATAATGACGTCCGCGAAGGTGTGCCAGAAATAATGGTAAAGTTTTTCCGCGACGATATAAAATTTGTATTCATCCATTTCTTTGGTGATCTCTTTAATCAGCGCTTTTAATTCCTCATCGGATTTTTTATCTTCCTCGTCATAAACGACAGGGGATAATAAATCAAAATTTTGGACATTATCCAGCACGAAGCGTGTCGCATTCCATATTTTATTTGAAAACTTGCCGTATGCTTTCACTTTTTGTATATCAAATTTGCTGTCTGCTCCCGGGCCGATTCCGACTATCATTGCCATCCGTAGCGCGTCGGCTCCGTATGTTTCTATAACTTCTATCGGGTCCACTCCGTTGCCGAGCGATTTGCTGAATTTTTGCCCTTTGGCGTCCCGGAGAATTCCGTGCAAATAGACGGTCTTAAAAGGTATCTCGCCGATTAGATATTGGGACATCAAAATCATTCGGGCAACCCAGAAGAAGAGTATCTCGTATCCGGGGTTGATTACGCTGGTCGGATGGAAGTTCTTCAGGTCCTCTGTTTTCTCGGGCCAGCCCAAGGTGGAGAAAGTCCAGAGTCCCGAGGAAAACCACGTATCCAGCGTATCTTCGTCCTGGACCCAGCCGCTTTCTTTAGGAGCGTCAATTCCGCAATAAACCTCATTGTTGAGATACCAGACAGGAATTCTGTGCCCGTACCAGATTTGTCTGGAAATGCACCAGTCGCGCAGGTTTTCTAGCCAGTTAAAATAAACTTTTTCAAAATGTTCCGGCAGAATTTTTATCTTGCCTTCGCGGACCGGTTTAAGCATCAGCTCCTTGAGTGATTTGTCTCCGCGGCTTTTAATTTTTTTATTAACATCCACGAACCACTGGAGCATTATTTGCGGCTCAATTATCCCGCCGGTGCGCTCGGCGGTTGCAATTCTGTTTACGTAGTTTTCATCAATGGAGACGAGTAATCCTTTGGTTTTTAGTTTTTCAATCACTTTTTCACGCGCGTCGGCGATTTTCATTCCGGCAAATTCCCCCGCAATCGGCAGAAGCTTCCCATACCGGTCTATTATCTGTTCTTTCTCCAGTTTATATTTCTCCGCCAGGACAAAATCCTCATGAGAGTGCCAGGGGGTAATCGTCATTACCCCGGTTCCGAACTCCATGTCAATCATCTCGTCCTTTACCACCGTTGCCTGTATCAGGCCGTTTATCCACTCCACGGTCATTTTATCGCCGTGCTTCCACTTTTTGTATCTTTTGTCGTTCGGGTGCATTACGACATACTTATCGCCAAACTTGGTTTCCGGGCGGGCGGTGCCTATTTCAAAAGGCCCGTATTTAAAAGTGTAAAACTTAGTTTTTCTTTCTTCATAAACGATTTCATCATCGGAAATTACCGTCTGGCCTTTTGGGTCCCAGTTAACGATTCTATGGCTCCTGTAAATAAGGCCGTCATCATACATTTGCTTAAAAGCGGTCCGGACGGCTAAGTTGCGTTTGTCATCCAACGTGAATGCTTCACGCGACCAGTCGAGCGATGCGCCTATTTTTCGGAGCTGGCTTGCTATTATTTTTCGGCTTTCTTCCACAAATTCTTCCACCCGTTTCAGGAATTTTTCCCGTCCGATATCTTTTTTTCTCAACCCTTCCTTTTCCAATATTTTTGTGACTTTTGAATCGGTGGCGATGGCCGCGTGGTCGGTTCCCGGAAGCCAGAGAGTTTTTTTGCCCTGCATTCTGTTGTAGCGAATCATTGTGTCCTGCATGGAAACTTCCAGCGTGTGCCCCAGGTGGAGCACCCCAGTGGCGTTGGGGGGCGGAAGGACTATGGTGAAAGGTTCTCTGAAGTTTGGGTTGGTGGAAGGATTATCCACCCAAGGCGGATGCGCCTCGGGCGCAAAAAAACCGCTTTCTTCCCAAAGCTTGTAAATCCGTTCTTCCGTATTTTTAGGGTCGTACGGCTTTAGCAGTTTTTCGTCCATTCCGTTAGAAATTGCGCTCGTCTTAGACGAGTCCTTCGGACCGCTGGCGCGGCTATTTCTAACGGAATCCATATCCGAATAATATCACACCTGCCCGTCCTCTGGCGAGGTTATAAGCTTAAATTACCAGTTGCTTTGATACTGTCCGGCTGCGGAACCCTTTTTTTGTTTTTTATATAATTCAAATAGCCGACGATGCCGATCATCAGCGAATTGTCGGCGGTCAGTTCTTTGGGCGGGAAGAGAAGCTTAATTTTTTTGCCCGCTACTTTCCGCATTTCATTCCGGAGATGGGAGTTGGCGGCGACCCCTCCGGCCACAATTAAAGTTTTGATTTTGTATTTTTCCACCGCTTTGGCGCTCTTGTAAACGAGGCAATCAACGGCGGCATTTTCAAACTCCAAGGCAATTTGTGTTTTTATTTTCTCATTAAGTTTCCCAATGTCTCTGATTAGATAAAGAACGGCCGTTTTCAGTCCGGAAAAAGAAAAATTGAAATTTTTGCTATGCAGCATCGGGCGGGGGAGAGTAATTTCTGAGGATTGCGCAGAAGAAATATGCTTTTGAAACGACTTGGGAGCCCGACGGGGCGAGCACGAGGAATTTTTTAGTAAAAAAATATCCGTGCGTTTCAAAAGCATATTTCTTTGAAGCTCCGCTAATTTTGAAATTCCCGGTCCGCCGGGGTAGGGCAGGCCGAGCATGCGGGCGACTTTATCAAAGGCCTCGCCGACCGCGTCATCCACGGTTTCACCGATAATTTCATATCGCATCCATTTTTTCATCAGCACCAGTTGCGTGTGTCCGCCGGAAACCAAGAGGGCAAGCGCCGGCAATTTTAATTTTTTCACCTTGAATTTCCCCTTGCCTTTGCCGAAGACGGAAAATATGTGGCCTTCCATGTGATTGGCCGGTATCAAAGGCACGCTCCATTTTTCCGCGAGTTCCTTGGCAAAAACAATGCCGGTCCAGAGCGCCGGCTCCAGCCCCGGCCCGGAAGTGACGGCAATAAGGTCAATAAGCTTCGCCGGACTCAGATTTTTTCTCTCCCCTCGCACGTTCACCGCCTTGTCGTTCGAAAAAATCTGAATCCGGCTTTGCCCAAGCTTGGCTTCCTTTAAGGTTTTCTCCAGAAGGAGAGGCAAGTTTCTCTGATGTTCCCGCTTAGCAAGCGCGGGGAAAACTCCGCCGTAGGGGATATGGATTTTAATCTGCGAATTTGAATTATTGGCAAGAATCTTGAAAACAGCATCCCGTATACCGCCTCTTGCCTCAAATATAGTAACTGCAGTATCGTCGCAGGATGTCTCAATTGAAAGGATTCTCATATCATGTAAATTAACTTATTTTAGGAAAAATTGCCATATCTCGCTATGGTCAGGAATAATTTTTTCACCGTCGTTCAAAAATTTTCCCGACCCGGACTCGCTTGTTTTTTCTACTGAAAAAACATAGCTCCGTCTCGCACAGCTAAAAAATCCAAAGCAGTTTGGATTTTTCTTAACGCTGTGTAGATTAACAAACTATGGTAGTGTCAATGCCAGAAGAAATCCATAGAGTGTTTCTCAAACAGCACATTCACAAAGGAGGTATCGCAGATGAAAGAGCGCCTGCAGAAGATGCTTGGCGAACGAACGCTCGTGCTCATCAAGCCGGACGCAGTCATGCGGGGTCTCATCGGGATTATCTGCCAGCGCTTCGAGCAGGCCGGTCTCAAGATCGTGGCATGCAAGTTGGTCTTTCCGACCAGAAAGCTGCTGGACGGTCATTTCCCCAAGTCCGAAGACTGGATTCGGGGAATGGGCGAGAAGACTCTTGAGACATATCAGGAGTACGGGATTGATCCCGTCGAGATTCTCGGTACGGCTAACCCGCTCGAGATCGGGCAGAAAATCAAGGAGTGGAACTACCGCTACTTGACGCTCGGCCCGGTGATGGTTATGGTACTCGAGGGCATCCACGCCGTTGATACGGTGCGGAAGCTCATCGGACACACCTTACCGTACAAGGCGGGGCCGGGCACGATTCGTGGCGACTTTTCTATCAACGCGCCGGACCTGGCAAATGTGGTGGGAAGCGCCTGCAAGAACCTCGTCCATGCTTCGGGTACGACCGAGGAGGCCGAGCAAGAAGTTGCCAACTGGTTCAGCCCCGCTGAACTGGTGGCATGGCAGAGGACAGATGACTTCGTGCATTTCGTCCTTGGAGAATTCACCGAGAACCAAACCAAAGGAGGTGACATCATGCAGTACGCTCAACTCGAGCAAACCCTGAACTCGTTGCGTGAAGTGGACCCTCGCAACGCCGCCGAGTACGCCTACGTCCTCGCCATGCTCCACAAGCGGGCTGGCAACGACGAGCAGGCGGTTCGGTTCGGTCGCGAGGCCATCGCTCTTTTCGACAAGTGTCGGATGGATACGATGGAGGAATGCGCGGCACGCAACGTGGTCGTCGAGGGAGTGGCGCTTCCCGATCTCATCCACCAGGATGTGGTGCGGGATCGGTTGCAACCGCTCAAGCTCTGACGATCGTCCCAACGCGGACAACACCTACAGCCCTGTCTAGTTATCAAAACTGGACAGGGCTTTTTCTTTGCAAAGAAAAAGCCGCATCGTCCCGTCTAGTGGAAACGATGCGGCCATGTTTTGTGAGGCAGTTCACTTCAGTTCCGCCTTCATTCTTTCCAGCGCGAGTTTACGCATGGAAATGGCGTTTTTTTCTGCGGAGGTCATCTCAGCGAAGCTCTTTTCATGACCTTCTGGAATGAAGATCGGATCCCAGCCGAAACCGCCAGTGCCGCGAATTGCTTCCGGTATCGTACCGGAAATTTCTCCGACAAACACTCGCGCTTGCGCGCCGTCAAAGAATCCAACCGCAGTTTTGGCAATCGCCTTACGGTTCGTATCACCATCAAGCATTTTGAGAATACCATCGTTACCGACAGTGTCCAAAAACCACTTGATGAGCGCGCCAGGAAGTCCGTTCCATGCGACAAATTCTAGACTGGTGTCCTCCACCAGTACGAACTTGCCGGTTTTGTGAAAGGCATCCTCCGCTTTTTCGCGGACGACATCCTCCACCTTAACGCCTTGTGGCTCGAAAAGCTCAACCGAGACTTGTTCCAGGTTACGCCCAAGAATCTCGTTGACTTCGCGGAGCTTGTTTTCGTTTTTCGTTGCAAAAAATTCTGGGTGCATATGAATCATTCTACTGTACCCTTGACTCTTTTGCAAACCGAAGTTGCGTTCTGCTCCGCGTCTCTGCGATACGAATTCCAGAATTCGCTCTGCGGTTCCCTGTTCTTCGCCGTCATGATTCACCACGACGAAGTCGTAGAAACGGGACGCTTGGAGCGTCGTCGGATCATCGCGGAGCCGATGCATAATCTGCTCTTCTGTCATCCCTCTGCCGCGCATTCTGTTGAGAATTTCCTCGTGCGATGGCGGCATGACGAACACCGTGATAGCGTCCGAGATAATCCGCTTGAGCAGGAATGCGCTTCCTGTCACCAAGTGGACAACGATGTCGCGCCCATCTTCCAGTGACCTACCGAGTTTTTCAATCGGCAAGCCGTAGTGATGGTTGGTGATGACCACATGGTCGAGTAGATCGCCACGATGCCAGAGTGTCATAAAAGTTTCTTCGTCAACGAAGTGATAGTGAACCCCGTTGATTTCTCCGGGTCGCGACTTTCTGGTCGTGCAGGTCGGGAATTTTGTGAAGCTGGAACGAGACGTGATGATGTTGATGATCGTGTCCTGCGATACCTCCTTTGTGAATGTGCTGTTTGAGAAACACTCTATGGATTTCTTCTGGCATTGACACTACCATAGTTTGTTAATCTATGCAAGGGGTTGTACTGGTTCATATGATATCCTACACCCAGGTCATTGAGAAAATATATGAAAGGCAGATATGCTGGTTTCCGTATGACCATATACGGCGCAATCCTGCCAGGAGCAATTTTCATCGCTCGTTCGGCTTTCTTGGCAGGCAATCTAAGTGAACGAGCCAAACAAAGGTTGAGAATTCTTGATTGGCATAATACTCACGGCAAAAATATTAGTTTGACCGCCCGACATTTCGGATTAATGAGAGAAACCGTGATTGGCTGGCGTCATCGTTTAGCCGAAGAAGGACCGCGAGGATTAGAAGATCGTTCTCATCGGCCTCATCATCCGCGCCGGCCAACTACTTCTTGGGATATCGCTTTTGAGATTGTAAAACTTAGAAAACAATATCCGGCTTGGTCAAAATACAAGATTCATTCACTGCTTCCGGATAGCATAAAGACATCAGTGTCCACAGTCGGCAGAATATTAAAACGTAAAAATTTGATTAATAAGAAAATATCAAGAAAAAGGAGTAAATCCGCCAAGAATCCCAGAGCTAGATTCCCTCGAGGAATGAAGATATCCGAGGCGGGAGATATGATTCAGATGGATACTAAATATATTATGTTAGTCGGCGGCCGGAAGTATTATCAATTTACCGCCATTGATGTCCTCTCCAAAAGAAAAGTTATGCGAGTATACAAAACCCAGTCATCAAAAAATGGGGCTTTATTTCTTGAGGAATGCTTTGAGGCTTTTCCTTTCTCCATCCAAGCGATCCAGACTGACAACGGCGCGCCATTTCAGAAACATTTTGATGTTCTGTGCAAAAAGAAGAATATTCCGCATTATTACATCTATCCTAGAAATCCCAAGCAGAATACCTACGTGGAGATATCGCATGGAGCCGATGAAAGAGAATTTTATCAACAAGGCAATATCTATGAAGATTTTGAAGTTATGCAAAAGAAAATGGCTGATTGGGAATATATTTGGAACAATATTCGGCCTCATCAGGCATTGGATTATTTGACTCCGAATCAATATTTAGAGAAGCGGCAAACTAGTCGACTGCCCACAAAAGATGTTATTACTTTACAAACCTAAGTGTCGGATATCTATTCCGCCCCGCTACAGGCGGGGCGCGAAGGCGTTGCGTGATTAGTCATTTTCAGAAATTTTTGATAAAATGAATTTAAGAAATGTCGCTGATTTTCCGTTTAAAGAAGGTTCGCGCATTTTCAAATAAAGGGCACCAAATTGGACTTCGTGATTTTTTGTGGGGGGAAGCAGAGGTTTGCTCGCCGCGCCTGCGGGCGCGGCGAGCAAGGAATTGGGCGGTAAAATCAAACGGCGGAGCGAAATCCCAAGAAACAATTTTTTCGGAAATGAGGCGGTTCGTCATAACGAAGTTATGTATAAAAATAAATTTTTATTCCACTTTTTTGCGCAAAATATCCCGCTTCGCGGGATTGAGGCGATTTTTCGTTCCCTCGCGAATCTAAGCCACGCCAAAATATAAAACTATGAATACACTGCCACAACCAACAAAATATTTTCTCTATATCCGCAAAAGCACCGATGAGGAAGACCGCCAAGTTTTGAGTTTGGAGGCGCAACTTAC
>Ga0076087_114_pt1 | contig 14678 bp, 13 predicted proteins | sample RifGroC1_FD_68226 | JGI IMG/M metagenome (GOLD analysis project Ga0076087, IMG submission 68226) | Parcubacteria bacterium GW2011_GWC1_42_21 | reverse complement strand
TGCCATATGTTTTTCTCTTGCTAATTAAGGTGATTAAAGATGGTTAACCTTTGTCACCCCAATTTAGCATTTTTGTCACCCCATATGGTTAACTCAACACATTGCTTTCAAATAAACATTGTGCTAGTCTTGATGGTGTACGAGTCCTGCTGAAAACAGGGCTTTTTTAATAAATTAATGAACGGAGTGCGGGGTGAAGATTTTCTACCTTCGCTTCGCTCACAAGAAAATACATCATGCTAGACCTAAAAACATTCAAATCGGCATTGGAGCAGTTGGAGGAAGAAAGGAAAATTCCGAAGGAAAAAATACTGGAAGCGATAGAACAGGCAATGGCGGCGGCTTACAAAAAGGACTATGGCAAGAAGGGGCAGATAATCCGCGCCAAGCTTGACCTGGAGAGCGGCAAAACGGAATTCTTTCAGGTAAAGATCGTGGTGGACGAAAGCATCGCCATTTTGGACACCCCTCCCCACCCCTCCCCAAAGGAGAGGGAGGAATTCAAGTCTCCTCCTTCGGGGGAGGTTGGAGGGGGTGAGTATTCAATAAAAGAATCCGATGATGAACGCGTGCATTTCAACGCCGAGCATCACATGCTCCTGGAAGACGCCAAAAAAATAAAAAAAGGGGTAGAATTGAACGACGAAATAATTTTTCCCCTGGAAGCCAAGGACGATTATGGACGTATTGCCGCGCAGACCGCCAAGCAGGTGATTATTCAGAAAATCCGCGAAGCGGAACGCACCTCCATCATAGACGAATACGGCACCAAGGAAGGAGAAATTGTTTCCGGCATCGTGCAGAAAGTGGAGCGGGGCAACGTCTATGTGGATTTCAATAGGGCAACCGGCATCCTGCCGGCCGAAGAACAGATTCCCGGAGAATACTGGGAGCGCGGGCAGAGAGTCCGGACCTACCTCTACAGCGTGGAAGACACACCGCGAGGCATCAATTTGCGACTTTCCCGCACCCATCCGAAATTTATAGAAAAACTTTTCGCCACCGAAGCGCCGGAAATAGAAAATAGTGTGGTGGAAATAAAATCGGTCGCCCGTGAAGCCGGCGCCCGCTCCAAAATCGCCGTTTACTCCAACGATGAGCATATTGACGCCGTCGGCTCCTGCGTCGGGCAGAAGGGCACGCGGGTCAACACTATTACTACGGAACTTTCCGGAGAAAAAATTGATATAATCCCCTGGTCCGCAGATCCAAAACAATTTGTTTCCAATTCCCTCTCGCCGGCCAAAGTGGTTGCTATTGAAATTGACGAGAAGGAGCACAAGGCGACTGTGGAAGTCGGTAATGACCAGTTGTCGCTGGCCATTGGCAAGGGCGGGCAGAATGTACGCCTGGCGGCCAAACTGACCGGCTGGAGAATAGACATCAAGGGCGACGGCAAAGAAGTCGCCACGGCCGACGGAGAAAAAGTTGAAGTTGTGGAAGAAAAGAAATAAAATAAGTTAAATTATTAATAATAAGGTTAGTTAAAACTATGAATCAATTTTTATTGTTTGCGATTGCGAGTTCGGTGGTGGCGATTATTTACGGTTTGCTTTTAGCAAAATCAATCCTTAAGAAAAGTCCCGGCAACCAGCGCATGCAAGAAATCGCCAAAGCGATTCAGGAAGGCGCAAGCGCTTATTTGAATAAACAATATAAAACTATTGGAATGATTGCTGTCGTCCTTTTTCTGCTTATCGGTTTTGTGCCTAAATTGGGATGGACTATGGCTTTCGGATTTTTGGTCGGAGCGGTTTTCTCCGCTTTGGCCGGATACATCGGAATGAATGTCTCCGTTCGAGCCAATGTCAGAACAACCGAAGCGGCCCGGAGCGGAATCAATAACGCCCTGTCTTTGGCTTTCCGAGGCGGGACGGTGACCGGGCTTTTGGTGGTGGGTTTGGCGCTGCTTGGCGTTGCCGCTTTTTACGCAATAACCAAAGATGTTACGGCCCTCATCGGACTCGGCTTCGGCGCTTCGCTTATTTCCGTTTTCGCCCGGCTCGGAGGAGGAATAAGAAACCCGGGCGTTATCGCCGACAATGTCGGGGACAACGTCGGGGACTGCGCGGGTATGGCCGCCGACCTTTTTGAGACATATGCGGTTACTTCGGTAGCCACGATGCTTCTCGGTTCCCTTCTTTTTGTTGGTTTTGAAAATGCGATTCTCTATCCTCTGGTCATCGGCGGAATGGCAATCTTCGCATCAATCATCGGCACCTGGTTTGTCCGCCTTCGCTTGCCAAAGCGAGCTTCGGCGGACACAGTCCGCTCGGATACTCCGAATATAATGGGCGCTTTGTATAAAGGCCTTATTGTTTCCGGCATTCTGGCCGCCGCCGCCTTCTATCCTGTCACTAATATGCTGATGGCCGGGAACGGCACTTACTCGGTCATGGCGCTATTCATTTGCTCTCTAGTCGGACTCTTCGTTACCGGAGCGCTGGTTGTCATTACCGAATACTTTACTTCTACCAAATATTCTCCGGTGCAGTCCATCGCGCTCGCTTCCGTCTCCGGACACGGCACGAATGTCATTCAGGGCCTGGCCATTTCCATGAAATCCACCGCCTGGCCCCTGATTACCATCGTTCTGGGAATTTTAATCAGTTACTATTACGGCGGACTCTACGGAATCGCGGTGGCGGCCATGTCCATGCTTTCCATGACGGGGATAATCGTGGCGATTGACGCCTACGGTCCGATTACGGACAATGCCGGAGGAATCGCGGAAATGGCGGAACTACCGGAAAAAGTCCGGAACGTGACTGACCCGCTGGACGCCGTCGGCAACACCACCAAGGCCGTTACCAAGGGCTATGCCATCGGTTCGGCCGGCCTGGCGGCTCTTGTTCTCTTCGCTTCCTACACGGAAGAAATCGTCAAAGCCGGACAAAGCATTACTTTTGACCTAAGCAACCCGTATGTTATCGTCGGACTCTTCTTGGGCGGACTTCTGCCTTATTACTTCGGCGCGCTCTGTATGGAAGCGGTGGGAAAAACGGCTGGAAAAGTGGTGGAAGAAATCCGCCGACAGTTCCGGGAAATCAAGGGAATCATGGAAGGCACCGCCAAGCCGGATTACGGTCAGGCGGTTTCAATCATCACCGGCGCCGCCATCAAGCAAATGATTGCACCGGCCCTGATACCGGTTCTGGCGCCCATTTTGGTGATTTTAATTTTCGGAAAGGACAAGGGCCTGGTGGTCTTGGGAGGGCTTCTGGTTGGCTCCATCATTACCGGACTTTTCGTTGCCATTTCCATGACCTCCGGCGGCGGCGCCTGGGACAATGCCAAAAAGCATATTGAACAAGGCAGTCATGGCGGCAAGGGCAGTGATGCCCATAAGGCGGCCGTAACCGGAGACACCGTCGGAGACCCTTATAAAGATACCGCCGGCCCTGCCATCAATCCGATGATAAAAATCCTGAACATTGTTGCGTTACTTCTGGTAGCTTTTTTGGTATAATACGCTCGGTTGAATTATTAATTTAATACCTTAAAATACTTATGAAAAAATATTTGATTTTATTTGTTGTTTTGCTAATGGCGCTTAGTGTAAATGTGAGAGCGGTTCGCGCGCAAAGCGAGCGCGACGAGATACGCGCCCAAATGAAAGAAAGAGTGGAAGCCATGCGGACGGAAGTAAAACAGAAAATGGACACCTTGAGGTTTCAAATAAAAGGAGAACAAGATACGGCCAAAGCCAGAATAAAAGAATTGAGGATTACCGGACGGGAGCAGGCATTGATGAGGTTTGATGTGGCAGTTGAAAGAATGAACAACCTGAAAAACAAAGTTGATACCTATATACTCACACTGGAAGCAAAAGGACTTGACACCGCGGAAGCAAAAAGTTTTCTGGCCACCGCTAACGCGAAACTAAACGATGCCACGGCGAAAATTGCGGAAATGAACGCGCTTTTGTCCGCCTCAATCGACGAACTTTCCAAGGAAAACAGGACCAAACTAGTCACCTTGGCGCAAGACACGCAGAAACTTATCAGAGAGGCCCATCTGGCGCTCGGGGATGCGGTTAAATCGCTCAAAGATGCGGTAAGGAAGAAAGTGGAAGAGCTCAGGCAAACACCGGCAGAGTAGAAACATCAATTATTAAATAAAATATAAAAAATACTATGGAAGAAAATATTGTGGAACCAGAAAAAAAATCAAACGGAGCGTTCATCGGGCTAGTAATCATTATAATTATCTTGATTGTCGGCGGAATATATATTTGGATGTCAAATAAAAATGCCGTAAAGCCAATACCGACAACCCAGGAACAATCCACAGCTTTGACGGACCAGGACTCGGCTGTGCTTGACGCTTTGGAACAAGAATTAAATGCGACAGACACCGACATTGACGTGAATGTGAACAGTATAAATTAAAAAGAGGTGCTCGGAAAAATCCCTCATAAAAGAGGGATTTTCTTTTTTTGACAAAAAGAACCGATAAATATAGTATAATCGTATGCTCAAAGTAGCCGTTAAAAAATTACCAAAAAGCGAAGTAGAAATCGAGGGAGAATTGGAACCCGAGATATTTGAATCCTACTTTGCCAAGGCATTAAAAAAAATAGGCGAAACCCTGAAGCTGGACGGCTTCCGAAAGGGCAAAGTTCCGGAAAATGTGCTCCTGTCTAAGGTGCCGGAAATCCGCATCTTGGAAGAGATGGCAGAATTGGCGCTTTCCGAACATTATCCGAAAATTATTGAAAGTGAAAAAATTGACGCCATCAGCCGGCCGGAAATTTCCATTACCAAGCTCGCCCGGCACAATCCCCTCGGATTCAAGATCAAGACCGCCATGCTACCACAAATCAAACTCCCCGACTATAAAGGCATTGCCAAAAAAATAATTTCAGGCATGACTGACGCGGAAAAAAATGTTGCCGTCACCGACGAGGACCTGGAGAGCACCATCATGGATATCCGCAAATCTCGCGCGCCGAAGATACACATGGCGGACGTGTCCGTAGACGATTCAACCCCACCCAAACCCTCCCCGGAAGGGAGGGCTTCTTCTCCTTCGGAGAAGGCGGGGGATGAGGTCAAATCAGAACTGCCGGAATTCAATGACGAGTTTGTGCGGGCGCTTGGACCTTTTAAAAATGTGGCGGATTTTAGAGCCAAATTGAAAGAAAATATCAAGCTGGAAAAAGAAAACCAACAGAAAGAAAAAACCCGTCTGAAAATAATTGAAAAGATAATTGACGAGAGCGCGCTGGAAGTCCCCGAGATATTAATCGGAATTGAACTGGATAAAATTTTATACCGGATGGAGTCCGATATTACCCAGATGGGGCTCAAGTTTGAGGACTACTTGAAACATTTAAGCAAAACGAAGGAAGATTTAAGGAAAGAATTCAGAAAGGACGCTGAGAAAAAGACCAAGCTCGCCCTCATCCTAAACGAAATCGCCAAGGCGGAGAAAATAGTTGCCGACCCGGAGCAGGTCGCTAAGGAAGTCGCCGCCATCCTGGAACATTATAAAGACGCCGACCCGGAACGCGCCCGGATGCACGCGGAAAACGTCCTGACCAACGAAAAAATCTTCCAGTTTTTAGAAAGCCAGTAACTGATTGGCCAATAATGTACCATAATAGCCACGGCCGTGGCTATTATGGTAATTACTACAATCCGAGCGCGTAACAGAGGAGCGCCATGCGGACATAGAGGCCGTTTTCCGCCTGGCGGAAGTAAGCGGCGCGGGGGTCCGCGTCAACTTCAACTTCAATCTCGTTTATTTTCGGAAGCGGATGCATGATGATGGCGCTTTGTTTCAAAGTTTTTAAATGTTCTTTTTTGAAAATAAACAGGTCTTTAACTTTATTGTAGGACACCTCGTCCGGGAACCGCTCCTTCTGCACCCGGGTCATATAAAGCACGTCCAGTTCCGGCAGTTTTTCTTCCAAACTTCTTAATTCCTCAAAATTTACCCCGTTCTCTTTGAGTCCTTTAATAAATTCCCTGGGCAATTCCAATTCTTTCGGCGAAATAAAATAAAATTTGTTCCCCTCGTAAAAACGGAGGAATGGCAGAAGCGAACGGAGAGTCCGGCTGTTCAACAAATCCCCTCCAAAACCGATGTTCAGGTTGGTCAGCCGTCCTTGCTCCTTTTTTATCGTGTAAAGGTCCAGAAACCCTTGGGTCGGATGCTGGTTGGCGCCGTCGCCCGCGTTGATTAACGGTTTAGTTGCGACTTTGGCCGCAGCATCTAAGGTTCCGGCCTTCGGGTGGCGAATGACAATAATATCCGCATAGGAGCAAAGAATTTTGGTTGTGTCTTCAATCGTTTCCCCCTTGTGGGCGGAAGAATTTTCCATCGCGTTCTCGGCGGAAATAACCTGCGCTCCCAGTTTCAGCGCAGCCGTTTCAAAAGACAGACGGGTCCGGGTGGAGGGCTCAAAGAAAATACAAGCCACAATTTTGTCTTTTAATAACTTTTCCGCTTTTCCGCTTTTCACGCCTTGCTCCATTATTTCAGCGCGAGATAAAATTTTCTCAACTTCATCCTTGGTAAATTGGTTGGCGGAAATGATATTTTTCATATATATTCTTTATACGACTTAATTTCCAAGTCCCCGAGGCCGTAGTGCGCCAGGGCTTTGATGAAGGCCCGGGCCAGGTGCAAATCCGTGAAGAGCGGAATCTGGTTGTCCACGGCCGCCCGACGGATGCGGAATCCGTCCGTTAGAGTATGCCCCGCTCCCTCCTCCGCCCCGGACGCATTTTCCATCTTGCTTAAATTTACCACAAAGGAGACCTTTTTGCCGAGAATGATGTCAAGGGCGTTCGGCGACTCCTGGTATGCCTTGCGCACCGTCCGGCACTTGATGTTTTGTTTTTCCAGGAATGCCGCGGTGGTATCGGTCGCAAAAATAGTGTAGCCCAAAGAGAGCAGGATGCGGGCCGCTTCCAAAAATTTCGCTTTGTTGACTTCCCCGCCCAGAGAAAGCAACACATTTTTGTTGCCAAAATCAAACTTGTTGGTGCTTAAAATTGACTTCAGGAGCGCCTCGTCATAGTCCCGTCCGAAACAGGCCGCTTCTCCGGTTGACGACATCTCCACGCGAAGCACCGGGTCGGCTCCGAGCAGGCGGGCGAAGGAAAACTGGGGAGACTTGACCAGGACGCTGGTTGGGTAAATGAAATTGTGCGCTTGGGCCTTTCCGAAAAAGCTGTCCACGGCGATTTCCGGAAAATTGGCATCCATCGCTTTGGAGATGAACGGAAAAGTTCGGCTGGCGCGCAAATTGACCTCAATCACGAACGGCTTGTTGTCTTTGACTAAAAATTGGATATTGAAAGGTCCGGTGACCGAAAGCGCGCGGACTATCTTTTTGGAAATTTGCCGCAATTGAAACTCGGTGGAAGCATAGACCCTTTGGGTCGGATAGACGATGGTCGCGTCTCCGGAATGCACTCCGGCATTTTCCACATGCTCGGAAATTCCATAAATGACAACTTTGCCTTTTTCCGCCACTCCGTCAAATTCAAGCTCTTTGGCGTTTTCTATGTATTTGGAAACGGTTACCGGATGCAGCGGAGAGAGCACCGCCGCCTTGTTGACGAAGTTAAACAACTGCTTCTTATTGTAGCACACCCGCATAGCCGAGCCGGAGAGCACATAAGAAGGACGCACCAAAACGGGGAAACCTTCGGCTTTGGTAAATTTCAGGGCTTCGGTCATGGAAATGAAACTCTGCCACTTGGGCTGCAGAATCCCAAGCTCGTCCAACAATGCGGAAAAGGCGTTGCGGTTTTCCGCCCGATCAATGTCCTTGGCGGCCGTGCCCAAAATGTGAAAATCGGCGGCGGCAAGTTCTTTGGCCAAATTGTTCGGCCGCTGCCCGCCGACCGAAAGAATAAGCCCAAAGGCATTTTCAAATTCAAAAATGTCGGCCACCGTTTCAAAAGACAAATTTTCAAAGTATAGCCGGTCGGACATGTCATAATCGGTGGAAACCGTTTCCGGATTGCAATTGATGATAACGGATTTCCTTTTGTAACGTTTAAGCGCAAGCGCCGCATGGACGGAAGACCAGTCAAATTCCACCGACGAGCCGATATGGTAGGGGCCGCTGCCGAGGACAATTATCGCTTTCTTTCGGAGCGGCGACACATCATGATGGGCTCCGTGATAGGTCAGGTAGAGATAGTTGGTTTTGGCCGGCATCTCGCCGCCCAAAGTATCAATGGCAAAAACGGAAGGCAGGATATTCAGGCCCTTGCGCAATGCCCGAATCTGGAACTCCGTTTTCCCCCGCCAGCTACCGATTTTCTTGTCGGAAAAGCCGGCTTGCTTCAGTTCCAGCAGGGCTTCCCGGCCCAATTCATGCCGGCTCCCTTTTTTGGAAAATTTCTTTTCCAAGTTTACGATGTTTTCTATCCGGTATAAAAACCACAAGTCAATGCCGGTAATTCTCCGGATTTCTTTGGCGCCGGTTCCCCTCTTCATGCTCTCCGCGATGGCGAATATCCTTCTTGGCGTGGGGGTATGCAGGAATTTTTTCAGTTCCTGCCTGCTTGCAAATCCGTTATCGGTAATGCTTTCAACCAGGCCTGTCTGCATACGCGCCGCTTTCTGCAGGGCCTCTTCAAAACTTCTGCCAATGGCCATAACCTCCCCGACCGACTTCATCGCGCTGCCGACATGCTCAACCGCGCCGACGAATTTTAACAAATCCCATCTGGGTATTTTCACCACCACGTAATCAAGCGCCGGCTCAAAGAAACTTTGGGTAACTTTGGTAATTTTGTTTTCTATTTCCAGCAAATTCCGGCCAAGCGCCAGTTTGGCCGCCACGTAGGCCAGCGGGTATCCGGTCGCCTTGGAAGCCAGCGCGCTGGAACGGGACAACCGGGCATTGACCTCAATGACAAAATAATCAAGACCCCCCTTATTTTCCCCCCTTCGCAGGGGGGAAGGATTGAGAGCATATTGCACGTTGCATTCGCCGACAATTCCCAAACTTTCCACTATTTTAATACTCGCCTCCCGAAGCCGGTGATACTCTTCGTTGTTCAGCGTCTGACTGGGCGCAACGACGATGGAATCGCCCGTATGGATGCCGAGCGGATCCACATTTTCCATATTGCACACCGTCACGGTATTGTTGTATTGGTCCCGGACAACCTCATATTCAATTTCCTTGTAGTGATGCAAATATTTTTCAATCAGGACCTGCGGAGATACCGCCAGCGCGCCACCGACTATTTCTTCCAGCTCTTTTTCATTTCCGGCCACTCCTGATTTTTGCCCGCCTAGGGCGAAGGCGGCGCGGACCATAAGCGGAAAGCCGATTTTTTGGGCAATTCTTTTGGCTTCTTTGATACTGGTGGCGCTCCCCGAGGGCGGAACCGGAATATTGATGCTTTTCAAATGGTCGGCGAATTTTTTCCGGTCTTCGGTCAAGACGATGGACGACACCGGGGTGCCGAGGACCCGCACTTTATATTTTTTCAAAATTCCCTTTTCTTCCAACCGGAGCCCGCAGTTAAGCGCCGTCTGTCCACCGAAAGAAAGGCAAATACCGTCCGGTCGCTCTTTGCGGATGACTTTTTCCACGAAATACTCGTTAACCGGCAGAAAGTAAACCTGGTCGGCCAGCGCCTGAGAAGTTTGGAACGTTGCGATGTTCGGATTGACCAAAACGACTTTTTCCCCTTCTTCTTTGAGCGCCTTTATCGCCTGACTGCCGGAATAATCAAATTCTCCGGCCTCGCCGATTTTCAGCGCGCCACTCCCTAAAACTAGAATTTTCTTAAATCTTGATTTCATAAATATTTGACCTCACCCCCTTCCCCTCTCCTTGGCAAGGAGAGGGGTGCCGAAGGCGGGGTGAGGTGTATCCTCGCTTTTTTTAAAAAATAATCAAAGACCCAGTCGGTATCAAGCGGCCCAGGGGAACTTTCTGGGTGGAATTGCACCGACATTATCGGCCGGCTTTGGTGAATGATTCCTTCATTGGTCTTGTCATTGGCATTGTAGAACCACTCGCGGAATCCCTTTGGAATTTCGCCGACGGCAAACCCGTGATTTTGAGTTGTTAAATATGCTCTGCCCGGCTTGCCCGCCAAAGTCCTTAGGACGGCGGGCTGGTTTTGACTGCGGTGGCCGAATTTCAGCTTGTAAGTGGAGCCGCCCTGGGAGAGCGTTAGAATTTGGTTGCCCAAGCAAATGCCAAGAACAGGGATTTTTTTAGCAATAATCTTTTTAACATTGTCTATTGTTACTTTGACTTTTGTTGGGTCTCCCGGGCCGTTGGAAATTACCACGGCGGAAAATGGGAAACGGAGTTTCGTTATGTCGGTATTCCAGGGCACGACCGCCACTTTCAACCCGCGGGCGATTAGCCGGCGGATAATATTTTGCTTGGCTCCGCAGTCTATCAAAACTATCGTCTGGGGATTCTCCGTATCCCCACCTTTCCTCCTCCTACCATAGGGGGAGGTGCCAAAGGCGGAGGGAGTAAAATACATTATTTTTTTGGTGCTTACCTCCGCCACCAAATTTTTCAGATTGGGGTCGGCAAAAGGAATATCTTTTCCGCCGCTTATTATCTTGCCCAAACCAACTCCCTCGCTTCGCAACTTTTGCGTCAAAGCCCGGGTGTCCTTGATTTGGATGAACGGCACTCCCTCCTTTTTAAACCACTTTCCCAGCGTCATTTCCGAAGCGTGGTGCGACGGCGTGTCAACATAATTGCAAACCACCAGCCCGGCAATCTGAATTTTGGGCGATTCCCAGGATTCTTTTTTCGGTACGCCGTAATTCCCAACCAGCGGGTAAGTCATTACCAAAATCTGCCCCTTAAAGGAAGGGTCAGTCAGCGCTTCAGGGTAACCGACCATTCCGGTAGCGAAAACAACTTCGCCGGCAACCGATTTCTCCGCGCCAAAACTGGCGCCCTTAATTTCGGTTCCGTCCTTCAGTATTAATTTTGCCAATTTATCTTTTGTCATAAACCTTGCCTCTAACGACCGTCATCATGACACTGCCGGGAAAAGTAATTCCTTCATAGGTGGACCAGCCGCATTTTGTTTTTAATTTGTCTTTGGTAATTGTTACCGGCTTGTTTAAATCAAGAACGGTAAGCGACCCTGTGTAGCCAGGCGCGATTTGACCGTACTTACCTCCGGTAAACTGATTGATAAAATTTCCCGGATTATAACTGCAAACGTATCCAACTGGGGAGTCCCGGAAGTGCCTTTTGATTTTTCTTCTTCTGTATGCGGAGCATGATCGGTGGCGACAAAATCTATTGTCCCGTCTTTCAGGGCCTGTATCAGATGATTCCTATCCTCGCTATCCCGCAAGGGTGGGTTTATCTGCATCATTTTTGTTCTTGATTCGTCTATGATGCTTCCGTCTCCGCCATAGGCGGATCCGCCTTGGGCGAAAAAATACAAGTGGTGCGGAGAGACCTCCGCCACCACATTTACTTTCTCCATTTTGGCGTTTTTTATTTTTTCTATCCCCTCCCGGGTGGAACAATGGCAGATTTTCCCCCGCAAATCATATTTTTCAATCATCATGAGCGCAAAATCTATAGCTTTAATTTCCGCTTCTTTCGGGCGGCGTTTTTCATGGGTCGGCTCGCCTTTACTTTTTTCCAAAATTTCCGGGTCTTCGCAATGGAAACTGACTGAACATCCGCGGTATCGCGCCAAAACTTTTTCCAGCTCTTCTTGTGAATGAAAAAACAGTTCTCCGATTGAAGGGCCCATAAAAACTTTATACGGCACATATTCCGTAAGCGGGCCGGTATTTTGTCCGATGCCGGCATACAGCACGACTTCCACCGGCGACTTCCGAGTCAGTACTTTTTTTTTCGCGTAACTTTTATCGTCTACCGGCGGAACGGGGTTGTTTGGCATCTCCATAAAGGCCACCACTCCTCCGTTGATGGCCGCCTCGCCGGCGGTTTTAAAGTCCTCCTTGTAATCCTGGCTGTGGTCGGCGCATTCGCGCGCATGGACGTGTATGTCCACAAATCCGGGAAAAATCAATTCGTCTTTCAATACCACATTGGCGCCGCCCATCGGTTCGCCGACTCTGGCAATGAGCCCTGTATTCCGGTCAATTTCGATTCGGCCCCTCTTTTGCCCGTCCGTATTCACGATAATGCCTTCGATACTAAACATAAATTTTGGGCTCGTCCTGCGAATCCTTGGCGCAGTAGGGCAAAAAAATAACCCCGACCGGGGCTTTTATAATAGAAACGGGAATATAATCAATGTGGGTTCGGAAGAAATTTGGCTTGTTTTTCGCTTGATACATTGTTTAGAATGTTAGCATTTTAAAAAATGTATGCAAGTCCCACCATCGGCAGGGTAACTGAATAAACTTTCCACTTGGACATCGGATGTCCAAGTGGTTAATTTTCCAGCTCTTTAATCATCTCCTTTCTTAGCTTAATATCTTTAAGTGATTCAATAACAAAATTCTCATATTCTTTTTTGTTATTAAATTGCCCTAATACAATTTCAGTATTGCAAAGTTTTTTCCCCGATACCTGCCCCAAAAACTCGGGTAAACTTGATTTACTCAACTCGGACATTCGATGTCCAAGTTTGTCATTTCCATTGATATAAGCGCTTAAATGAAGCAGATATTCGTTTGAACCAATATGCTTGGATCTAAACTTACCCTGAAAAAGGACTCCGTCACGTTTATGTCGATTATTAAAATATTTTGTATATCCATTGCCCAATCTCTGCATAAATTTTTCAATTCCCTTTTCTTGAAAAGGGGTAATTAAAAAATGAAAGTGATTCGGATTAAGACAGTAAGCAATAAATTGCACAAGGGGTTTTATTTTATTCACCTCTCCAGATTTTTTCTTAAAAGAAAATTCGTAAATACTACCGATTGGCTCTGTTTGGTTAAAATCAAATAAACTTTCCCAGAAACGAAATAGGTCGTTTGTATCCATAAAAATATTTCTCTTGTCTGTTCCACGATTATAAATATGATAATACTCTCCCATTACAAGTTTTGTTTTTCTCATATCTAAATTATATCAACTTGGACATCGGATGTCCAAGTGCTTGATTTGGAGTGTAAAAAAGTGTATTATTGAGATATGTTGATACCAACCGTTATTGAAAAATCGCAGTTCGGGGAAAGGGCTTACGACATATATTCCCGTCTGCTGCGCGAGCGGATTATATTCCTGGGCGGGCCGATTGACGACCACACGGCCAATATCATTATCGCCCAACTTCTTTTCCTTGAATCAGAAGACGTCAAAAAAGATATTTACCTTTATGTGAACTCTCCCGGAGGTTCGGTCACTTCCACTATGGCTATTGTGGACACGATGAATCACGTGCGCCCGGATATTTCTACTTTTTGCGTCGGGCTGGCCGCTTCCGGCGGAGCCATTATCTTGTCGGCCGGCAAAAAAGGTAAGCGCTATATCCTGCCAAATGCCGAAGTAATGATTCATCAACCCCTGGGCGGCGTGGAAGGCCAAGCGACCGATATTGCCATCACCGCCAAACATATTTTAAAGACCAGGGATAATTTGAACAAACTTCTGGCTAAGAATACCGGTAAGTCCCTGGCGCAAATAGAAAAAGATGTGGAGAGAGATTTCTTTATGGATGCCGAAGAGGCGAAGAAATACGGACTTGTGGACGAGATAGTCACCAAATCCAAAACTTCGGTCATAAAACAAAACAACTAGACCCGCCTTCACCCATAGCTTCGGACAGGCAGGCATATCTCCTATATTACCCGTATTCTAACCAATAGCTTCACACCACCTGCATTGGAATTAAGTAATTAATTCCCCCGTGGACTCTTTTGTAATTGTAGTATTGCAGATATTTTCTGAGCTCGCAATTAATTTTGAAAACATTGTTTGGTAATTTGTCCAAGCATTCTTCCTGTATCGTGCGATTTACACGTTCGATATGCGCATTGTCGTTCGGTTTGCCGATTCTGGTATATCGATGGCTTTTTCTGGCGAGAGAAACAAATCGCTTTCCAAACTCCGGTCCGTGATCGGATTGAAGCATGTTAAATTGAAACGGTGCGGATTTTTGTGCGAGAGTTGCAAACTTCACTGCGGTGACCGCATTCATTCTTTCGTACGCTCTGGCATATACCCATCTGGAAAACACATCAATGAGCACGAATACATACAGCCTTCTCTTTCTGTCGATCATCCGGTGAATGGTGTCAATTTCGACCAAATCGCCCGCTTTCAGGGGATACGGACGATCGACCGGAGGATGATACCGTTTCCACGGACTTCGCTTCTTGATTAAATATTTTCTTTCCAGAGTTCTCTTTACGGAAGACAAAGAAACTTTCACACCATCGTTTAAAAGCTCCTTATGTACCGCTTCAGCGTACCGATTGTGCTCCCGTCGCTTCTTTACGATTTTGTTTACAACTTCTTCCTTCAGTTGCTTCGGATGTGATCTTGGCCTGGAAGATTGTGTCGGTATGGGGTGGTCTCCCAGGATTTTCGCTTTCCGCACCCAATCCATCACAGCTGTATGGTGATATCCCAGATATCTCCCCACCTTTCTTGCGCTCCAGCCACGATACACCAATCGTGCTGCTTCTCTCCGTATTCTCGGCATGTTCTTGTTTGTTGTGTATGGCATATCTCAATGATATTCCAGTGAGTGGTGCCAAGCTATTGAACCTATACT
>Ga0076087_104_pt1 | contig 58817 bp, 57 predicted proteins | sample RifGroC1_FD_68226 | JGI IMG/M metagenome (GOLD analysis project Ga0076087, IMG submission 68226) | Parcubacteria bacterium GW2011_GWC1_42_21 | reverse complement strand
AGGAATCCGGCCAATACCATCGTCGCTACCGGAAATTCCGGAACAAATGTTCCCTTCACGGTCAAGTATGACATAGAAACATTCTTCCTTTACAACAATACCGTCAATCTCGCCACCAGCACCGTTACTTCCAGTTGTGTTTCGGGCACGGAATGGAACGGAGTCAGGTGTATCGCAGGTGTTTCTGCCATAGACGGTGTTTGTTCGGCAACACATTATAATTGCTTGCCGGGCATAAGTGTGGATAAGGTAAACGGTCTCAATTCTTGGACTTGGTATTGCAATGGTTTGAATGGCGGAAATCGCAGTCCGCAGTGTTCAGAATCAAAAAACCCTGGTGCCATAGACGGTGTTTGTTCGGTGACTCACTATAACTGTTCCGAAGGAATAAGTAACAATAACATATCTGGCCTCAATTCTTGGACCTGGACTTGCGATGGTTCGGGTGGAGGCACAAATGCTGCATGTTTTGAGAAGTATAGGATCCCGACATTCATAGAAGATTAGAAAATAAAAAAAGAAGGCCCCGCCGCTTGCAAGCGGCGGGGCCTTTAGTTTTTCCAAAACAAAAAAACTTGCAAAAAAAGTATAATATGGTATAATATAAAGGATATCGTTCGTCGTTCGTCGTCAACAGATTTTTTCGTGCCTCGCTTCAAGCGGGGCATTGGAGGCACCATGCATCGCTTTCTCCTCGTCTTGGTGGCCATGCTGGTCGCTGCTTGTGGGAGTCGGGAGGGAGGTAACGGCGGGCCCACCACGCCGACGCCGACCCTCCTGACGGTGGCGATGGTATCATACACGCCACCTGGCCCCTGCCGCTCGGCAGGGGTCCCAGAACTTATGGAACGGTGTGACCGTTCCAAGGCCCCGCCCGGAGCGGGGTACCGGGGGTACGTGAAAGTCCCCTTAACGGGCCCTCCCGCGGGTCCGTTGAAGGTGGAACTCTCGCTTCCCCCCGAGGCGGGGGGGAAGTGCATCAAGCCAGAGGTTAATGACCCCTGGCTGTGCGAGCCCGTTTTCATTTGCGGAGCGGAGGGCATCGCCCCCGACTCTGCGGTCTCCGTCACCTGCCGGTGACGGAGATAACCAGTCGGACGGGGGACTGCCACTCCGTCCGACCAAGGAGGTGTTCTTTGTGCCTTTTATTTTTTATTGTTCGTATCGGTCATCGGGGCCGAACACGCTTTGCGGTCGTTCGGCCCTTTTGTATTTTTTATCCACAGGAGGTTTTTTTATCTTTGCTTTTACTTTATAGTATAATTGGTTCGTGACTAGGAAATTATCCTATCTACATAATCTTTTTTTTGTTCTCCTTTCAATTTTTAGTTTGGCATTTTTTGCCCACAATGTTTATTCTTACTGGTGCGGCGATCTCCGCGAATGCACCGACCCGGACCTCGGCGTGAATTACTACGTTGATAACTCTGATAATCCCACAACCCTGACCATGTATGGCAGCTACAGCGGGGGAACGGATGTAGCTACCTGTCCCGTAGACGGGCCCTACGAGACCTCCTACGCCTACACCTTAAGCGATATTAATTACGATATCCTCTCTACTGCGCTAGGAGGTAGTGTTATTGCTGATACGTCAAGCGCCGGCCATAGTGGCGAATGCGGCGATTATCAAGAGTGGTCATACGATGTACATCGGGATATTGATATATCAAGTTTGAGCGCCGGCAATTACACGTTGCGAGTTTACGCATCAAACTCAAACAGCCAAGAGGCCAGCGACTCGGTAGGGTTTACGGTTAACCGGGTTGTCAACGGCGTCTGTTCGGCTACTCACTACAATTGCAGTGTGGGAAGTAGCGTAAATAATGTCAGTGGTTCCACCACTTGGACCTGGAATTGTAACGGTCTCTATGGCGGAACCAATGCCTCCTGTTCGGAAAACAAACCCGTGAACGGCGTCTGTTCGGCTACTCACTATAGTTGCAGCGCCGGAACAAGCACTAACAACGTGGATGGCTCCACTACCTGGACTTGGAGTTGCGCCGGTATTTACGGCGGTACCACCGCCTCCTGTTCGGAAAACAAACCCGTTAATTGCGTCGGTTCTTGGGGAACTTGCAGCAGCGGTTCTCAAACTTACACTATTACTACTCCCGCCGCTTACGGCGGCACCGCCTGCCCTTACGCCAATGGCGCGACGCAATCCTGCGGAACGGCGGGTGTATGCTCTTCAACTCATTACAACTGCAGCGTGGGAACAAGCGCCAGTAATTCCGACAATTCCACTACCTGGACCTGGACCTGTCTCGGCCCAAGTGGCGGCACCACCGCTTCCTGTTCGGAAAATAAATCCGCTCCAACTCTTACTACCGTGTCTCCGGCTACCAGTATTACCACGACCACCGCAACCGGCGGGGGAAATATAACTTCAAACGGCGGCGGAACAGTCACGGTAAGTGGACTGGTCTGGAGTATCACGCTCAATCCCACAACCGCAAATTCCAAAACGACGGACGGCTGGGTGATTGGCGGTCCTTGGTATAGCAGTATGACCGGCTTAACTCCCGGCATTCTTTACCACTATCGCGCTTATGCCACTAATGCAGTTGGCACGTCGTACGGAGCGGATGCCACCTTTACCACCGGCGCTGTTACCGGTGTCCCGACTGTTACCACCAGCTCGGTAAGCAGTATCACCGAGACCACCGCAACCGGCGGGGGAAACGTGACTTCTAACAGCGGCCTGACGGTTACGGTCAGCGGCTGTGCCTGGAATACAACCGGCTCTCCCGTTTACCAAGGCGGCGGTCCCATCTCCGGCTCCACCGGCCAGACAACGGATGGCTGGGCAATCGGCGGTCCGTGGCCTTGCAACCTGACCGGGCTATCAAACAGCACCACTTACTACGTCCGCGCTTACGCGCAAAACAGCGCCGGTATTTCTTACGGATCGCAAGTGTCTTTTGCGACCGTTACCCCTCCGGGCTTGCCCGTTCTCACCACCGTGTCTCCGATTACCAGCGTCACCGACACCACCGCAACCGGCGGGGGGAACATATCATCAAACGGCGGAGCCACCATTACGGTCAGCGGCTGCACCTGGAGTCAGTCGGCCAATCCGACATACGCGGGCGGCGGCCCTGTTTCCGGTTCCACCGGACAGACAACCAGCGGATGGGCAACCGGCGGCCCTTGGCCCTGCAGCATTACCGGACTCTCGGCCAGCACCCTTTACCATGTTCGCGCTTACGCGCAAAATAGCGTGGGTACTTCCTATGGTTCCGATGTGACGTTCACCACGACCGGACCGGTTGTTAATGGCGGATGGAGCGAATGGAGCGAGTGTAGCGCCACCGCTTGCGGCACGACAGGCACCCAGACCCGCACCTGCACCAATCCCGCCCCGGCCAACGGCGGAGCCGATTGCGTGGGTGACTCCAGCCAGGTCTGCAGTGCTCCTTCAACCGTGGTTGTTACCGCCGAACCGGCGACCATTACCGCCGGAGACCCGGTGACGGTTACCTGGACTTCCTGCGCCACAACCTGCACCGGAACCAATTTTGATACGGGCGGCGCGCCGGAAGGCAGTGTCGTCGTCTATCCGACTACCACAACCACCTACACGGCTACCTGCGACATGTACGACATAGAGTGATAGAATTACAAAAGTAACAATTTTATAAAAAATAAAGTCGAATTAAAAAGAAATTATTAATATTAAAACAATCAACCCACCTTCGCCTAAAGCTTCGGCGGGTCAAACAAAATTATGAAAAGGAAGTCAAGTGTGTTTTACATCAATATAACTTTGTCGCTGGTCGCGGTTCTCTTGGTGGTCAATGCAGTCAGTCCCAGAGGCCACGAACTGATTAAGCGCGCTTTAGCCGCTGTCGGCGCGATTACCGGCGAAGGCACGCTCAACTATGTCGCCCGCTTTGCCGGAGCCCAGAACCCATCCAATTTCATCGGGAGTTCCATCATCTATGACAGCGGGACAAATGTGGGGGTAGGCACGGCGAGTCCATCGCAGAAGTTGGATGTGAACGGATCGCTCAATGTTTCATCAACGGGCTACTTTGGCAGTGCCATATACTCACCGACCTTTACAACGACCACGGACGGAACATATGACAACACCATGAGTGGCGGCACGTTTGCAGGTTCGACCGTCGGGCTGAGGTTCCTGAACGGAGCAGGCAGTTACGCTGCCAAATTCTCCTCTTACTATGGAGACCTGAACGTTTACGTGGGGACGGTAGCAAGCCCCATTAACGCGATGCACATCAATTATAACAACGGCAACGTCGGCATCGGGACGACGAGTCCAGGGTATGCATTAGACGTTAGTGGAATTATTAATACAAGTAGTGGCTCTCCTTCTGGTTCGGGAACAGCTCTCGGATACATTTCCGGTTCTTATGGATGGATACAGTCATTTGGGTCAAAACCATTAGCAATAAACCCGCTTGGCAATAACGTCGGCATCGGGAAGACGAGTCCTGGGGTGAAGCTAGACGTAGCGGGAGCGGTTCGGACAAGTGATGGCCTTCGAATCGGTCCATGGGGAGGATCGGAAATCATACTATATACTGGCAGTGGTTGTAACTCTGGAGACACACAAATAGCGATCAATAATGGCAGACCGTTGTGCATGCATGGGTACTGATCGGCTTCACCAATCAGCGGCAATGTCGGTATTGGGACGGCGAGTCTAGTTCATTGCCCAGGATGTGGAAAAGGTCCTCCCCGAGATAGTCACAACCGGCTAGGCAAATAGAAAAATATTTATGATTAAAAAAAGTTACAAACGCATAAAAAAAACCCTATCGTCTCCCCTCTTGACGACCACTCTCTTGCTTCTGGCCATCATTGTCTTTCTGTTCAACCTAAACTTTGAAGTATTCTGGATAAAAGCCCAAACGGGTTCAAATGTTGTTGGTGAAGGCGTGCCGGGATATCTTTCCAAATGGGTTGCGGGCACCCTGACCGTCCTCTCCGATTCGGCGACGGTGACCGTTAACGCCGAGTCCCGACGGCCGAGATTTATAGAAGATTAACTAGAAACTAGATTATATTAACATTCCGAATTAACCATTCCACAATAACCACGGCCGCGGCTATTGTGGTATTGAGAATATTAGAGATAAAAAATAAGGTTTTGGTTTTTTGTTTGGCCAATATGGTATAATTTACCGCATGAGCAAACGTATCGTTATCGGCAACTGGAAAATGAATCCGCGGACAATTCAGGAAGCGGAAAGACTTTTTTCCGGCGTAGCCAAAGGAATTTCCCGCATAAAAAAAACGGAAGTGGCGATTTGCCCGCCTTTTTTGTATATAGAAGGACTGAAAAAATTATCCCGAAAAATATCTTTGGGCGCGCAGGACGCTTTTTTCGGGGAGGTGGGCGCTTTTACCGGGGAAGTGTCCGGGGAAATGCTTTACAATCTCGGCGTCCGGCATGTAATCCTGGGTCATTCCGAACGGCGTGCCCTAGGCGAGGGGAATGGGGACATAAATAAAAAAATAAAGTCCGCGTTGTCCGCCGGTCTGCGCCCGATACTCTGCGTGGGGGAGAGCGAGCGGGACACAGGCCACGGTTATTTTAATCTGGTTAAATCGCAGTTGGAGGAGTGCCTGATGGGGGTCTCCAAGGACTCAATTGTCAAAGTAATCATCGCCTATGAGCCGGTTTGGGCGATTTCCAGCACTCCGGGGCGCAAAGATGCCACGCCGGAGGATTCTTTGGAAATGGCTATTTTTATTCACAAAATTCTTTCCGACAAATTCGGGTCGGACTCGTCCAAGGCGAGAATCATTTACGGCGGTTCGGTTAGCGGGAAAGATGCCGGAGAATTTCTCCGGCACGGAGGCGTGGAGGGACTCTTGGTTGGTCGCGCTTCCCTGGACACCAAGAAATTCATGGAGATTATCAAAATAGCGGAAAATTCGGAATGAAACTTAAGACCTTAAACGACATAAATCTGACTGGAAAAACGATTCTTTACCGCGCGCCTTATGATATTGATGTTAAAGAAATAAACGGCGCGCTTGAAGTGGCCGACGATATGCGCATTAGGGCGACACTTCCGACACTGAAATATTTATTGAAAGAAAACTGCAAAATCATAATTCTTACCTATGTCAAACGCCCGGACGGCAAGGTCGTGGAGAACCTGCGCACCACTCCTCACGCCCGGAAACTTTCCGAACTTTTAAACCGTCCGGTTCTCAAAGTGGATGACTGCATCGGTCCCTTGGTTGACGAAAAAATTTCTCAAATGAAGCAAGGAGATATTTTAATGCTTGAAAACGTCCGATTTTACAAGGAAGAAACGGAAGATGACGATGAATTTTCAAAAAAACTTTGTCTCGGAAAAGACCTGATTGTTTTTGACGGCTTTCCCCAGGCTATGCGGGCGCATGCCTCAACCACCGGCATTGAGCGCCATTTGCCGGCAGTCGCGGGTCTTTATCTGGAGCATGAAGTTAATATGCTGTCCGACCTGCTGGAGAGTCCCAAAAGGCCCTTCACGGTGATAATCGGCGGGGCGAAAATTTCCGACAAGGTTGATTCGGTGAATAATTTATTAAACATCGCGGATAAAATTTTAGTCGGCGGAGCGGTCGCCAATGTCTTCCTGAAAGCGCTGGGCAAAAATCTCGGCAGTTCTTTCGTTGAAGATATCTTCGTGGACGCGAAAAAACGCGAAAAGAGGGACTGGGTTTTGTATGCGAAAGAAATATTGGAAAAATATAGGGATAAAATTGTGTATCCGGAAGATATTGTCGTGTCCGACGGGACCGAAACGCGAATCGTTGATATTTTTTCAGAGAAAATGTCGGATAAATGGTCTGCCTTTGATATCGGGCCGAAAACTCGGGAAAATTTTTCCAATATAATAAAAAAATCCGCCACCGTTTTCCTGGGCGGGCCGATGGGGAAATTTGAAGATGAAAAATTCGCGGAGGGCTCAAGGGCTGTCTTAAATGCCATGAAGGAGGTGGCGGGGACAACGATCATAGCTGGTGGAGACACGATTGATGTCGCGCGAAAATACGCGAGTTTGGATGACTATTCGCATGTCAGCTTAGCCGGCGGCGCGACTCTGGAATTTCTAGCCGGCAAGGAGCTTCCGGCACTTCAGCCGCTTTTAGTTTGACGTGTCGCCCGCCCGCGCAACGCCCTTTTTGAAAGCCATTTTCACCCACACATACTTAAATTTATGCCATGGCTAGATTTTAAGTATATTGGGTGGTATGATTAACTCGATATGAATTTATCAGAGAAAATTTTGGAACTTCTTTTGAAACCGCGCCTTCGATACAAGGGCGTGCTGGTAAGTCTTTTCGGCTTGCCCGCTTTCAGCCCTTACAAAAAACAATCTATTCGCAACGCCGTATACAAATTAAGAAAGAAAAATTATATTTTGCAGGGAGAAAATCGGGCAATTATATCTCTTGCCGGTAGGAAATATATTGAGCGAAAGCTTCATTCTATGAAAAGTTTTTCATCGTGTTTTCCGAAAGATGCTCCTAAAAATCTTATTGTGATGTATGACATTCCACAGAATAAAAAAGCCGAAAGGGAGTGGCTCAGGTTTCATTTGCGAAAATTCGGGTACGAGATGATACACAAAAGTGTTTGGGTCGGACCCTCTCCTTTACCGGAGGAGTTTATATCCTATATAAAACGTATTCGCCTGCAAAGACATCTCAAAGCGCTGAGACTAGCCAAGAGTTACCAAATCACCTCTTTTAATCTTTAAATACTCTTATACTTTTTTATCTGCCATAGCAGAGTTTTGAGTATAAAAATCGTTTTTAATCAAATTTAACCAAAAAATCAGAGCGCTGAAATAATTTTTTTCGCGACCTTTTCCATTTCGCCGTCGTGGTATCTTTTTGTCGTAAATTGCGGAAAGCCGTCGTTTAAGTATCTGGGAATCAGATGAATGTGGAAATGCGGGATATCCTTGCCGACAATGGAGAGCTGGACATAGTCGCACCCGATTCCGTTTTTTACCGCCAGCATTAATTTTTTAGCCAATTTGAAAATCCCGGTAATCACTTCGTCTTCGGCGTCCTGCATCCAAACAATATGCTTTTTCGGAATAATCAGGAGATGCCCGTTGGCCACCGGCTGGATGTCCAGAAAAGCCAGAAAATCCCCGTCTTCAAAAACCTGCGCGCAGGGAATTTCTCCTTTTACAATTTTACAAAAAATGCAGTTTTCCATAATTTTTGCAGAATAAAATTTTTGCCAGTACGGATTTTTTGAAGTTTAAAAAATCCTGAAGTTTTCGCGCCGCCGCGCCCAAAACCCCTTGAAAACTTTATTCTGCTTTCTCCTATTATATGCTAAAATTTAATTCATGCAAAAGTACGGTGAATTGTTGCGCGCGCTTTTAGAAAAAAGAGGGATTGCCGCCGAGGCGCAAGCCGACATATACCTCAATCCGGATTATGAACGGGATGTTCACGATCCTTTTTTAATGCGAGATATGGAGAAAGCTTGCGTGCGGATTTTTGAAGCCATAGAGGCGAACGAAAAAACAGTCATTTATGCCGATTATGACTGCGACGGCATTCCCGGAGCAGTTATTTTGACCGACTTGTTTAAAAAAATAGGGTATAAAAATTTTGAAATTTACATCCCCCAAAGGAATTCCGAAGGATACGGACTCAATCTTGACGCAATCAAGCAATTCGTCGAAGGAAAAGCAACGCTTTTAATCACGGTTGACCTGGGGATTACGGCAGCGGCGGAAGTGGCCCAGGCGGAGGTTCTAGGCATTGACGTCATCATTACCGACCACCATTTACCCCGCCGAAGTTTTGGCGAAGGGGGGCAGTCCTCCGTTGATTTGCCCCGCGCCTATGCGATTTTGAACCCGAAAACGGATGACTACCCGGAGAAAATGCTTTGTGGGGCGGGAGTCGTTTTTAAACTTGCCCAGGGTTTTGTAAAAAAATACGGCGAATATTTTAAAATCAAAGACGGCTGGGAAAAATGGATGCTGGACATGGCCGGCCTGGCCACGCTCTCCGACATGGTCCCGCTTCTGGGCGAGAACCGGGCCCTGGTGTATTTCGGGATGAAGGTCTTGCGCAAATCTCCCCGGCCGGGACTGGCGAAACTTCTCGCCAAGCTAAACATCAGCCAAAGACATTTGTCCGAGGACGATGTCAGTTTCATGGTGACCCCGAGGTTGAACGCCGCCTCGCGCATGGATGACCCTCTTCGGGCTTACGAGCTTCTAGCCACGGAAGATAAGGCGGAAGCGGGCGCGCTCTCGGACCATCTGTCCAAAATAAACGACGAACGGAAGACCGTTGTGACCGGAATTATGCGGGAAGTGAATAAAAAATTTGAGACCCACGCGAACAGGGAAGTGATAGTGATGGGCAACCCCGGCTGGCGGGTGGGTATCCTGGGCTTGGTGGCCGGGAAAATCTCCGATGAACACCAAAAGCCCGTTTTTGTCTGGGGTAAGGACGAGAACGATTGCATCAAAGGGTCTTGCCGAAGCGACGGATCGGTCTCGGTGGTTGAGTTGATGACCGAAACCAAAGAATTTTTCTTGGATTTCGGCGGGCACGAACTGGCCGGCGGATTCACGGTGCGTAACGACCGGATTCATTTTCTGGAAGACGCGCTTTCCGCTTCCTTCGGGAAATTAAAAAGGACAAAGCCGGAAGAAGCCACGGCCTTTGACATAAAAACCGATTTAGGAGAGGTCAATATGAAGAATTGGCGCGAGATAGAAAAATTGTCACCCTTCGGGCTCGGGAACCCGAAGCCCGTCTTTTTGTTTCCGGGCGTGAAAATAGAAAAAATAAAAAAATTCGGCAAAAACGGCTCAGGGGAACACCTAGAAATCGCTTTTTCCGATTCCGACGGGCATAAAGCCGCCGCCGTTTCCTTTTTCTCCAATATTGACTCTTTCAAAAATACTCTCTCTGAAGGTCTTGCCGTAAACCTGCTCGCGACTTTTGACCTTTCCCGTTTCCGTGGCAAGGAAGAGTTAAAGTTAAGGATAGTTGATATAGTATAGGTATGACAAAAGACAAAATAATCATTTATACCGATGGGGCGGCGAAGGGGAATCCGGGAAGGGCCGGCTGGGCCGCCGTTATTTTGCTTCCGCAAAATAACGGCGGACAAGGGCGCGTGCATGAAATAGGTAGGTATATAAAACATGCGACCAACAACCAAATGGAATTAACCGCGCCGATAGAGGCCCTTAAATATCTAAAACGAAAAAATACACAGGCAACGCCTGTGTATAATATTGAAATTGTTTCCGATTCCAAGTATGTGATTTTGGGAATTACCGAATGGATAGAAAATTGGATGAAAAATAATTGGCGCAATGCCGCCAAAAAACCGGTTTTAAATCGCAAACTCTGGGAAGAATTGTATGAACTTACGAGGGAATTTAAAATCAAGTGGATTTACGTAAAAGGGCATAACGAAAACAAATACAATGAGCGGGCGGACGAAATAGCGACAAGTTTTGCGGAAGAAGAACCAGTAGAACTTAAAAAATATAAATAAAAAATAAATGCGTGATTGGGCTTTCTATTCAGTTTGTTTCGGTTTTATATTTGGAGTGCTGTTGCGCTCTTTTGTTTTTGTAAATATTTATTTGACCATCTTGTTTAGCGTGATTTCTGTTGCCCTGTTTTTGTTTTTTGCGTTTGTTTCCAAGAAGAATTTAGGAATTTTAATTTCAATTTTTGTCCTGATGTTTTCAGTTGGGATGTTTAGATTTGATATAGCTGATACTCCCAACCCTGTCGTTTTCGAGTCCAAAGTCAGCAAAAATGTTTCTTTGACGGGAAAAATCGTGGATGAACCGAACGTTAAAGAAAACAATCAGCAATTGACTCTTCTTGCAAAACTTGTCCAAACTGACACAAACTCTGCCATGGCAGAAAGTGTGTCAGTTAAAATTTTATTATCAACTGGCTTGGAAGAGAATTATAAATATGGAGACGAGATAAGTTTAAAAGGAACTCTCAAAAAGCCGGAAAATTTTATCACCGACCAAGGCAAAGTTTTTGATTATGTGAATTATTTGCGCAAGGATGGGATTTTATATGTGATGAGCTATTCGAAAATTGAAATTGTTTCGAGGGGGAACGGCAACATAGTCAAAAGCGCGCTGTTTTTCGCCAAGGGAAAATTTCTGGAAAAAATGGATTTTGCCATTCCTGAACCCGAAAATCTGTTGATGGGTGGGTTAATTCTCGGCGAACGTTCTTCTTTCGGACAAGAGATGCGTCAGAGATTTATAGATACCGGCACCATACATATCGTAGCGCTTTCCGGCTATAATGTGACGATTGTTGCTGAATGGATTATGGAAATATTTGCGTTTTTGCCGCGCAATTTTGGATTTAGCGCTGGTATTTTCGGGATTTTACTTTTTGTAGTGATGGCGGGCGGACAAGCGACTGCCGTGCGTGCAGGCACGATGGCTGTCCTGGCGCTTATTGCCCGCGCTACTGGCAGAAATTATGATGTTGCACGGGCGTTGATACTTGCCGGTGTTTTAATGATTATTTTTAACCCGTTTGTGCTTGTTTATGATGTTTCTTTTCAACTTTCATTCATTGCGACAATTGCCGTGATATTCTTTGCGCCCAAGGTAGAGAAGTATTTTCTATGGGTACCGGAATCTTTCAAGCTGCGGGATGTAGTTTCGGTCACTTTCGCCGCCTATATTTTTGTTCTGCCTTTTGTTCTGTATAAAATGGGGAACTTGTCGCTGGTGGCGTTCCCTGCCAATGTTCTGATTCTTCCTTTTATACCGCTTACCATGATTTTTGGATTTTTCACCGGCTTTGCCGGGATAATTTCGCACATTCTGGCGACGCCGCTCGGTTACATTGCGTATCTTTTGCTTCACTGGGAACTTGGTGTAATCAATGTCCTGGCCGGTGTTTCTTTTGCTTCTTTTACCATTCCAAATTTTCCGATTATATTGGTTTTGGTAATTTATGGCTGGTTTACCTACCGGCTTTTTGGACGAAGCATGAAAAAATTTTTTACTGAGCCGCTTTGAAGTTTTTTTCAATCACTTCCCAATTAAGATTGGCGAAGAATGCTTCCACATATTTTTTCTTCTCCGAAGTCGGATAGTCGTAAATGAAGGCGTGTTCCCACATATCAATGCCCAATACCCATTCTACCCCGTTTAATTGGCCCAGGTGCTGTTCGTCTATCCAGATATGCACCAGTTGCTCCGTCTTTTTATCATAACCAAGCACCGCCCAGCCGATTCCGCGAGTCATGGCGAGCGTTTTAAAGCCGGCCAGCCAGGCGTCAAAAGACGGGGCAAATTTTTCTATGGCTGTCTTTAGTTGAGAATTTGCGGATAATGATTTTGCTCCGCTTTCCAGCGATTTGAAATAATATTCGTGATTCCGCATACCATTAAATTCAAAGCTAAACCTGCGTTGAATTTCACTTACAACGTAAGGCGCGAAAGTGTCCTCTTTTGCGTAGCTCTCGTATTCAGGAATTTTCTCCAAAATTAGATTTGTATTTTTCACATAACCCGCGTAGAGCTTCAAATGCTCCTCAATGTTCTTGACCGAAATGCCCTTTAATTCTCCAATATTAAATTTTAATTCTTCAAATTTTTTCATCCCATTAGAAATTTTAATTAATAATATTTTTTTCCTTATATCCCGTTTGTTGAATTTCCAACGGGACAGATGTTAGTATTGTAGCATGTTAGTCAAATTAAAAAAACACGGATTGCTCTTTTTTGTTTTTCTGCTTTTTATAATAAATATTTTTCTTTTTTATCTGGATTGGCGGGATTCTCGCCGGGGTCTTACCTTTGCCATGCTTAATGTCGGCCAGGGAGACGCGCTTTTCATAGAATCGCCGACCGGAACACAAATTATGTTTGACGCGGGACCGGCGCGCCGGGTTCTGGGTCCGCTCTCTCGCGTAATGTTGCCTTTTGACCGGAGTATTGACGCTATCGTCATAACCAATCCGGATGCGGACCACATTGGGGGATTTTCGGACATCTTGAAAAATTATAAAGTTGGCGCGGTCTTTGAGCCGGGAACGCTAAATGACTCCAAGACATTCCAGAATCTAAAAACAGAAGTAAAAAGACAAAATATCCCGAATATCTTGACGCGAAAGGGAATGAGACTCAATATCGGCGGTAGCGCGTTTATTGATATTTTGTTTCCCGACCGCGATGTTTCCGGCTGGACGACGAACGACGGGTCGGTGGTGGCTCGGCTTTCTTATGGCGCGACATCCATAATGCTTACCGGTGACGCTTCCGCCAAAACCGAAAAAATTATTCTCTCCCAATATGAGGAGGCGGAACTCAAAAGTGATGTTTTAAAAGTCGGACACCACGGTTCCCGTTCTTCCACTTCGGGTTCTTTTGTCAAAGCGGTTTCTCCGGTTTACGCGTTTATTTCAAACGGGAAAGATAATAAATACGGACACCCCCACCCGGAAGTGCTTGACACTCTTATCCAATTCGGGGCGCAAATTCTGCGGACCGATATTTTAGGGACAGTGGTGTTCTCTTGTGATAGAATGAAAATATGCGCGATAAGAAAGTAGAAAAACTCATCAAAAGCGAAGAAAAAAGGCAGGCGAAAGGACTGGAACTGATTCCTTCAGAGAATTATGTTTCCGAAGATGTGCTTAAGGCCAACGGTTCCGTTTTTACCAACAAATATTCCGAGGGTTACCCCGGCCGCCGATATTATGGCGGGCAAGATTTTACCGACGCTGTTGAACGTTTGGCCATAGAGCGCGCCTGCAAGCTTTTTAAATGCAAATATGCCAATGTCCAGCCGCATTCCGGCGCTCCCGCCAATCTGGCCGTTTATGCCGCGCTTCTTTCTCCCGGAGATACAGTACTTGGTATGGATCTGTCTCACGGAGGACACCTGACTCACGGGCATCCGATGACCCTGCCGGCCAAGATTTATAAATTCGTTAACTACAAGATGAAGAATCCGGATACGGGCGAGATTGATTACGAAAATTTACGCAAAATAGCCCTAGAACACAAACCGAAAATAATTCTTGCCGGCTTTTCCGCATATTCGCGCTCGCTGAATTATAAAAAATTCGTGGAGATTGCCCGCGAAGTGGGCGCGGTCACGATGGCGGACATGGCGCACATTGCCGGATTAATCGCGGCGGGCGTTCTTCGTAATCCGTTTGACGATGGGTTTGATATTATTACTTCCACCACACATAAAACTCTCCGCGGTCCGCGCGGGGGGATTATACTTACCCGTGAAGACGAAGAAATCGCCAAGAAAATTGATAAATCTATTTTCCCCGGCATTCAGGGCGGTCCGCATATGCATACTATCGCCGCCAAAGCAGTCGCTTTCGGAGAAGCAATGACGCCGAAATATAAAGCATACGCAAAGCAAATTTTGAAGAATGCCAAAGCAATGGCGGAAGTTTTTAAGAAAAATAATATTCGCATGATAGGCGGAGGAACCGACAATCACCTTATTTTAGTTGATGTTTTTGGTTCTTTAGGAGTGACCGGCAAAGAGGCGCAGACAGCACTTGACGAAGTGGGTATTACTCTTAATATGAATTCAATTGCCGGGGATACCAGAAAACCACTGGACCCTTCCGGCATCCGCTTCGGCACTCCGGCCATTACCACTCGCGGGTTTAAAGAAAAAGAATGCGCATATGTGGCGGAATTGATGATTACGGTCCTGAAAAACAAGGACGATAAAAAAATAAAAGAAGCGGTGCACAAAGAAATCAAAAAACTTGCCAAAAAATTTCCGATACCGAAAAAATTTGTATAAAAATTACTTGTCCCGTAGTAAATTTTTGATTACGAGACACAACCACTGAATATTATTATTAAAATTTTACTACCGGGATGGATTTAAAAAATAAAGTAGTTGTAATAACAGGAGGAAGTAAAGGTCTAGGAAAAGTTCTCGCTCTTTGTTTTTTAAAAAACGGCTCAAAAGTCGTGGTTTGTTCCCGAGAAGGGGAATTTAAAAATTTAAAAAATGGGATTATTGGTGTAAAAGCAGATGTTACAAAAGAAAATGAAATTGAGGCTTTGGCCAAAAAAGTTATTAACGATTTCGGTAAAATAGATATCTGGGTTAATAATGCCGGTATTTGGTTGCCTCATAAACCAATTGAAGAAACTGATTGGAAAAGGGCCCATGACTTAATGGAGGTTAATTTATTTGGTACAGTTTATGGGTCTAAGATTGCTTTAGCTCAAATGAGGAAGCAGAATTTTGGTTTAATTGTAAATATTATTTCAACCAGTGGTTTAAATGGAAAAATAAACGAAACAGCCTATTGCGCAAGCAAATTTGCAGCAACAGGGTTTACACAATCTCTCGCAAAAGAAGTAGATGGAAAAAAAATTAAAGTATTAGGGGTTTACCCAGGAGGCATGCAAACGAATTTGTTTGATGAAAGCAAGCCCAAAAACTATATTGAACTTATGGATCCAAATTTTGTTGCCGAGAAGATAGTTAATAATTTATTAGAAAAGAAACCGGTAGAAGAATTAATTATCAAAAGGAGATAATATGGAACTACAGGTCGGATGGCTCTCATTGGAAGATATTTCAAATCTTGAGCCAACGGATAAATATTTTAAAGAAGTTTTAATGAAATTTGATTTGAAATAGTATGCCTCATATACATGACAAAATAGATTACTGCGTGGAAGTTTTTATTGTCCACAAGAACAAAGTTCTTTTGCGTATGCATGACAAATACAATATCTGGCTTTCCGTCGGTGGACACATTGAACTAGACGAAGACCCGATAGAGGCGGCGTATCGCGAAGTGAAGGAAGAGGTGGGGCTAGAGGTGAAGATTGTCGGAGAGGCGCACGGTCCCAAAAACGGCGAAGCAGAAAATCGCGGATATAAATATCTCATACCTCCGCGCTACCTTGGCCGGCATCCGGTAAATGAGAACCATGAGCACATTGCCTTTGTTTATTTTGCCACGGCTGACACCGACCAGATTACCGATTCCACGAACGAACATGAAAGGACTCATACCCGTTGGGTAAACACAGAAGAACTTGAAAAAATGGAACTCATACCGAATGTGCGTTTTTACGCCACCGAAGCGTTAAAAGAATTGGGAAAATAAATATTTTTCTGGTATATTTCCTGTATGGTAAAAAAGGGTAAATTGATAGTAATTGATGGCATGGATGGGAGCGGCAAAGCTACCCAAGCCGGACTTTTGATAAAGCATCTAAAGAAAGACGGATACAAAGTAAAAGTTGTTGATTTCCCCGACTACTCCTCCAATTTTTTCGGCAAATTCATCGGACACTGTCTCTCCGAGCAATATTATAATTTCGTGAAAGTGCATCCAAAAATCGCTTCGGTACTCTATGCCGCTGACCGTTTTGAATCCAAGAATAAAATTGAACAATGGTTGAAGGAAGGATATATCGTCATCGCTGACAGGTATGCGAGCGCTAATCAAATCCATCAGGGTGGAAAGATTACGAATACCAAAAAAAGGGAGAGCTTTCTCGGGTGGCTGGCGGAGATGGAATATGAAGTTTTTAAAATTCCCAGGCCGGATGCGGTGTTTTACCTAAATGTGCCGATTCCGGTAGTTTTGAAATTAATCCGCAAGCGGGATGGCAACGACAAAAGGAGAAAATATCTGGGTAAGAAAAAGGACGTTCATGAAAAAGACGTTAGATTTTTAGAGAATTCCAGAAAGAGCGCGCTTTGGCTCGCCAAAACGCAGAAAGGATGGATAAAGATAGAATGTATGCAAAACGGCAAATTGGATACCCGGGAAAATATCCACGCAAAAGTTTATGAAAAAATCAAAAAAATTATCAAAAAATAAAAAGCCGGTTGTTATTTTTTTGTACGGTCCTATTGCGGCGGGGAAACTGACAGTAGCAAAAGTTCTGTCAAATAAGCTTCAATACACACTAACCCATAATCACGCTATTAATGATGTGGTTGACCACTTATTTACTCGTGGAACCAAAGAAAATGGGAATGTGAAGGAATTTTTAAGGAATTACTTGATGGAACAAGCAGTAAAAGCCGGGATTAGTCTGGTCACGACTTATACCTATTCGCACGATTTTGTATATCCGAGCGGCGTTACCGAGCAGCAATTTGTTCAAAACCATAAGAAAAAACTCACTAGGCTGGGAGCGAGATTTTTACCGATACACCTGAAGGCCGCCGACAGGGAACTGTTAAGGCGTGTTAGTACGGACTCAAGAAAAAGATTCGGAAAGTTAAAGGATAAAAAAATTCTTAAGGAATTATTAAAGACCAAGGATTGGCACACTTCCCCGGAATTAAAGCACAACTTAGTAATAGATAACACAAATCTTTCACCACAAAAGGTCGCCAATATGATTATCAAACACTTCAAAATCAAGCCCTAAAACCCATTTAGCATTAACAAACGGTCGTACACTAATGCTAAATTAGCATAAGCCAAACTTGCCCATTAAATGAAGTTGATTATCTATCTTTTCAGCCAAAATAGAACGTACATACTTTCTGGCATTATAAAATTCCAAAATAAATTCAATCTCTTTACTGCAGGGATAAGGATACACGAAGACCGATTTTTGAAGTTCAATGAGGCCTATTTCTCGGAAGTGTAAACGCAGAGAATCTCGCAACCTTCTTAATTTTTCTGGAACATCAAACATAACTATTCTCCATTTCCTGTCCCATTTAATCGGTTTCCTGATTTCCATCTTATTAATGTTAAACCTTAGAGCTCTTTGCCTGCCGTTTTCACTTAGTACAAGGGTGGTTGTGCCGTCTTTGTTATATTTTTCTCGAACTAAGTGGGAAACGTATAAAGAATTAATTGCTCGTTCTAGTGCTTGACGGTTTATATTTTTCCACTCTTTTGGAATCTTTTTTAAAATCCACCAATGCTTCTTGGGTGACCTAGTCAAGCCAAGCGCAAGTCCTGCGACCAGAAGTAAAAGCACTTTCTTTTTTGTGTTTCCTATCCTTTGTTTTTTATACTCCATCTGCTTATTATAGCATTAACAAACGGTCGTACACTAATGCTAAGTTGGTTTTTGGTGGAGAAAAGATATATAATTAAATAATAATATGAGAATTTCGATTGTAAATGAACAGGATGAAATAATAGGGCATGAAGACAGGAATGACAGGAACCTTGATGCAATTTATCATGTTTCTTCTCTTTGGATTACAAATGGTAAGGGAGAAATTTTACTCGCGCGGCGTGCACTTGATAAGTCCCATGATCCGGGCAAGTGGGGTCTGGCGGTTGCCGGCACAATAGAGGAAGGGGAAACGTATGAATCCAATATTCTAAAAGAGGCCAAAGAAGAATTGGGTTTAAAAAACATTCATCCCAGATTAGGGACCAAGACACGCTCAAACGGAAAGTGGAATTACTTTACTCAAGAATTTTTGTTGACCTTGCCAGATGGATTTAATGATTTTAAAATAGCGGGACAGGAAGTCGCCGAGGTGAAATGGTTTGAAGTAGGTGAGCTTAAAAAAATGATAAAAGAAAACCCGGATATGTTTCTTAATGGCGTCAAGCGTCGCATGGAAAATTATGATTTTAAAAGTTAAAAAACTGCATAAGGACGCGAAATTGCCGACGCACGGGCATCCTGGGGACGCCGGGATGGATTTCTATGCGATGGAAAATGTGGTATTTCCGCCCGGCAAGCAGATGCATGTGCGTACGGGAGTGGCGATAGAAATACCGGAGGGATATGTGGGGCTAGTATGGGACAAATCCAGTATTGCTTTTAATTTGGGATTGAAAATTATGGGCGGAGTGATTGATGCCGGCTACAGGGGTGAATTAATCATGAATCTCTTAAATATTTCTGACAAAGAAGTTATAATAGAAAAAGGTCATAAAGTGGCGCAAATGATAATCCAAAAGTTTGAACACTGCGAGATATTAGAAACGGATAAAATTTCCGAAACAGTTAGGGATATCGGGCGCGAAGGAAGTACTGGACATAAATAATTATGGAACAAAACATAAAAAATCTAATAAAAGACGCGCTACAAAATCTAAGCATTGAGGTCGGCGATATTATCCTGGAACATCCAGCGGACTTGAAGATGGGCGATTATTCCACGAACGTGGCGCTCGCTATTGCCAAAAACATAAAAACCAACCCGAAGGACTTGTCGGATAAAATAGTTGCCGAGATATTGCGCTTGAATACGGATAAAAATCTGGAAAAGGTGGAGTCAGCCGGTCCGGGGTTTATCAATTTTTATTTATCCCGTAAGTTTTTCTCCGGTTCAATTGAGGAAATTTTGAATAAAGGAAAAATGGTCGGCAAGAACGATGTCTTTTCCGGTCAAAAAATAATGATTGAATACACCGACCCGAATCCTTTCAAGCCCTTTCATATCGGGCATCTGATGACCAATGCCATCGGGGAATCTATCGCGCGTATTCTGGAGCATTCCGGCGCGGCGGTTTCCCGGGCAAATTACCAGGGTGATGTCGGGCTTCACGTAGCCAAAGCCATTTGGGGCCTGATGCAAAACGAAAAGCTTCAAAGCAAAGCGGGTTCATACAACCTGCAGGCAGCCAATATTGGCCGCGCCTACGCGCACGGAGCGGAAATGTACGAGACGGACGAAGGCGTCAAAAAAGAAATAGACGCCATAAACATGAAACTCTACGACAAAACCGACGAAAAAATAAACGAGATATATCAATGGGGTTTTGACGTCACCATGAAGGCCTTTGAAGACCTCTACGGGATGCTCGGCACAAAATTTGATTATTATTTTTTGGAAAGCGTTATGGCGGATATCGGGCGTGATATCGTGAAGGACAATATGGACAAAGTTTTTGAAGAGTCAGACAGCGCTATTGTGTTTAAAGCGGAAAAATACAACCCCAAATTTCATACCCGGGTTTTCATCACTTCCGCTAATTTGCCAACTTATGAAACCAAGGAGCTCGGCTTGACCGAAGAAAAATTCAAAACAAATCCCGGAATGGATTTGTCTATTGTTATTACCGCCAACGAACAGATGGATTATATGCGCGTTGTTGCGAAGGCCATCTCGTTTATCCACCCGGATTATGAAAACAGAATGAAACATATTACTCACGGTATGATGCGTTTCGTGGGTGGCAAGATGAGCTCAAGGAAAGGCAATGTGATTACGGGAGAATCTCTCTTAAACGATGTTCGTGATGCAATTCTGGAGAAAATGACCGACCGTGAATTCGGAAACGAGGAGCGGGAGAAAATCGCCTCGGATGTGGCGGTAGCTGCGATAAAATACTCTATCTTGAAGCAATCCATCGGCGGTGACATTATTTATGATTTTGAAAGTTCCATCTCCTTTGAGGGAGATTCCGGGCCTTACCTCCAGTATTCGTATGCGCGGGCGAATTCCGTTTTGGAAAAAGCGCAGAAGGAAAATATTTTACCGGATCCTCACGCTTTCCCGCCTGAAATTTTTGAAGTGGAGAAATTGCTGTACAAATTTCCGGAAATCGTTTTCCGTTCCGTCTCGAAATATGAGCCGCACTATATCGTCAACTATTTGATAGAAACCGCTCGCGCATTTAACAGCTTCTACGGGAATACCGTTATTGCCAGCAAAGAGGATAAAAATTCTCCATATAAAGTTGCGCTCACTTATGCTTTCTCTTTTGTAATGAAAACCGGGCTGCATCTTCTTGGTATTGAAACTCCAGTGAAGATGTAAAAATAAAGATTTTATGCTAAAATCAGCCAATAATGGCTGAAAAAGAAGAAAATACCAAATCCGATGCCGCGCTTCGTGAAGAGCGCGTTTTGGAATTCTGGAAGGAAAATAAAATTTTTGAAAAATCTTTGGAGCGGACAGAAGGCAAGAAAGAATTTATTTTTTACGATGGTCCGGTTACGGCCAACTCCAAGCCTGTTTTGCACACCATGGTGCCTTTTTCTTTCAAAGATGCGATTCCCAGATACAAAACCATGCGCGGTTACCACGTGCGCCGAAAAGGTGGATGGGATACACACGGATTGCCGGTGGAACTCCAAGTGGAGAAAAAGCTGGGACTTAATTCCAAGAAAGCGATTGAAGAATACGGGATTGCCAAATTCAACAAAGAGTGCCGGGAGAGTGTTTGGGAATATGTTGAATTTTGGAAAAACTTTACCAACCGAATGGGATATTGGGCTGACCAGGAGAATGCTTATGTTACCTACCACAACAACTACATTGAATCCGCCTGGAACATTGTCAAAAAAATAAACGAGCAAAAACTTCTTTATAAAGATTATAAAGTTGTACCCTGGTGTCCGCGCTGCGGAACGGCGCTTTCTTCCCACGAGCTGGCGCAGGGCTATGAAGATGTGAAAGATTTGTCCATTACGGCAAAGTTCAAAATTGTAGGGCAAGAGAATACTTACGTCCTCGCCTGGACGACGACTCCCTGGACCTTGCCGGGTAATGTTGCTTTGGCGGTTGGGAAAGACATTACATATGTAAGGACAAAGATTGGGAATGAGATATTTATTTTAGCCAAAGACCGGCTTTCCGTAATTGCCGAACCTTATGAAATTCTGGAAGAAATAAAAGGGGCAGACTTGGTCGGTTTGGAATATGAACCACTTTTTCCGTATTTGAAAGAACAGCTTAAAAATAAAAAAGGATCGACAAATAAAATGTTTAAAATTTATTTTGCGGATTTCGTGAACACAGACGACGGCACCGGAGTGGTTCACACGGCTGTTATGTATGGGCAAGACGACTTTGAACTTGGAACGAAAATCGGCTTACCAAAACATCATTTGGTAAATTACGAAGGCAAATTTATGAAAGGGACCGGTTTTTTGGGAAGTAGATTCGTAAAAGAAAAAGACGACAACGGAAAGCCGACTCTGGATGTGGATATTATCAAATATCTGGCCGACAAAAACCTCTTTTTTAAAAAGGAAAATTACGAGCACGCCTATCCGCATTGTTGGCGCTGTAAGACCGCCCTTATTTATTACGCGCGCGATTCTTGGTATATAAAAATGTCCGATCCGAAGATTAAAAAAGAGATGATTAGTGAAAATAAAAAAATAAACTGGGAACCGTCGTATATTAAGAATGGACGCTTCGGCGAGTGGCTCAGGGAGATAAAGGACTGGGCAATTTCCCGCGAACGGTATTGGGGAACGCCGCTACCGGTGTGGGTTTGCGATGATTGCAAAAAGACGGAAGTAGTGGGGAGTATTGAAGAAATAAAAGAAAAAACAAAGAAATCCGGCAATCAATATTTTATGATGCGACACGGCGAAGCCATTGATAATGCCAAGCATTTGGACGACCCCAAAGGCGACCCCGACAATCACTTGACAGACAAGGGGAGAGAAGAAATAATTATCGCCTCTAAAGAATTAAAACGCGCAAAAATTGATGCTATCTTTTCCTCTCCTTTTTTAAGAACCAAAGAAACGGCTGAAATTGTAAGACAAGAACTGGGACTAAAAAAAGAAAAGGTAATAATTGAAGATAGATTGCATGAACGCAATGAGCCAGATATAAAGTTGGTTTGGAAAAGAACAGGTGATTTTATTTATGAAGTGGAAAAAACTTATGAAAATAAAAATATCTTGATAATTTCGCACGGAAATCCTATTTGGGTTTTACAAAAAATTACCTCCGGTTTGTCCATAAATAATTTTACTGAAGGGCAAATGTTAAATACTGGCGAAGTTAAAGCACTGAATTTTATCCCCCTTCCGCATAATGAAAATTACGAACTTGACCTGCACAAGCCGTATATTGATGAAGTGAGTCTGGTATGTAAATGCGGCGGAAAATTAACGCGTACAAAAGAAGTGATGGATGTCTGGTTTGACTCCGGCTGTATGCCTTTTGCGCAAGATCATTATCCATTTGAAAACAAAAAATGGGTAAATGGGCCGGGTTATCCGGCTGACTACATTTCGGAAGCGATTGATCAGACACGCGGATGGTTTTATACCTTGCACGCAGTCGGCGTGCTGATGAGACGCGGCAAAGCATATAAAAATGTCATCTGCTTAGGACACCTTTTGGACGTCAAGGGTAAAAAAATGTCCAAATCTGTTGGCAATGTCGTTGACCCATGGAAAATGATAGATAAATACGGCGTGGACACGCTTCGCCTTTGGATGTATTCGATTAATCAGCCGGGGGAATCCAAAAATTTTGACGAAAGAACCGTTGCCCTGCTTTATCAACAAGTTTTCGGTCTGCTTTATAATGTGCTTGCTTTTTACGAACTTTACCGGGATAAAACATTGGAAGAAGGCGGCAGGCCGAAACCGGATAATATTTTGGACATTTGGATTTTAGCCAGATTGGATGAATTGATAAAATTAACCGCGAAGAATATGGACAATTACAAGTTGCTTGAGCCGGCAAGAGCAATCCGTGATTTTATCAACGACCTTTCTACTTGGTACCTGCGCCGTTCGCGGGAACGGATAAAAGAGGGAGATAAAGAGACGAAACAAACCATCTATTTTGTTTTGAAAAGTTTGGCCAAAATTTTGGCTCCCTTGACGCCTTTTGCGGCAGAAGACATTTGGCTGAAATTAAAAAATGAGAATGATGTTAAGAGCGTGCATTTGGCAAGTTGGCCAACCAAGCCGTTTAAACTTTTTTCGTTTCTTAGACCGAAAGTTTTAGAGAAAATGAAAACAGTCAGAAATATCGTAACTCTCGGCCTGGAGGCGCGCCAGAAAGCCGGGATAAGGGTTCGCCAGCCGTTAAATCGCTTAGAAATCATAGCAGAGAGATTGTCCGACGAGTATATTGAGATAATAAAAGACGAATTAAATATTAAAAATATCGTTTATATTTTAAAAATAAAAATAGGTATTAATAAAGTAAATCTTGACGCAGACATAACCCCGGAATTAAAAGAGGAAGGCGATTACCGGGAATTGGCGCGCGCGCTGCAAGACATGAGGAAGAAAATGGGATTAACGCCGAATGATGTGGTCACGCTTCTGTTTGATACCGACGATGTGGGCAGGAAATTGGTTTGCAAGTTTGAAGCGGACATAAAAAAGACCGTGCTTGCTTCCGGGGTGAAATTCAAAAAAAATGACGGGGAAATTTTAAGAGCAGACGAATTGGAATTTAAAGTTAAAATTGAAAAATAATTATGAAATTGGTGATTTTTGATTTTGACGGAGTGCTGGTAAATACAAACGAGCTTTCTTATCAAATTCATAAAATAAAAAACAAGGATTTAACTTGGAAAAGTTACCAGGAATATTCAAATGGAAACTTTCATGAAGGATATGAAAAAGCCGTAAAAGAAGGCAAACACCTGCCGGCGGATGATTTTTACGGCGAATATGAAAAAGGGTTGAATGCCCTAACTATGCATGATGCGCTCCATAACCTAATCTTGTCTTTAGTTAAAAATTACCGTCTTGTGGTTGTTTCATCGACCAACAGTTCATATATCAAAGATTTTTTGGCAAAAGAGAATTTATCCGAATATTTTACCGATATATTGGGCGCGGATGTTCACCGTAGTAAAGTTTTTAAAATTAAAACAATTCTCAAAAAATATAAATTATCGCCGGAAGAATCCGTATTCATTACCGATACCTTGGGGGATATCAAAGAGGCAAAAGAGTGCAACGTAGAGTCCATCGGTGTAAGTTGGGGGCTTCACGAAAAGAAGAATCTGCTTAAGGAAAATCCTTTTGTCGTTGTGGACATTCCGGAGGAACTGGAAGAAAAAATAGAAGAATTTTTTAAATGAAAAAAATTACGGAAATTTACAAAGAATATAAAATAATGCCTAGTTTGCAGGAACATATGTTTCGCGTGGCGGCTGTTGCGTCCTTGATTTGCGATAATTTTACCGAACCACTGCCGAAAAAAGAAATTATCACGGCCTGCCTACTTCATGATATGGGGAATATAGTGAAATTTAAACTTGATTATTTCCCGGAATTAAATGAACCGGAGGGGATGAAATATTGGCAAAAAGTTCAAGACGAATATATTAAAAAATACGGTAACAATGACCATGACGCTAATAATAAAATTGCGCTCGAGTTCGGTATGGGCGGGCGAATTTTAGAATTGATTAATTCCATAAGTTTTTTTGGCGCTCCCAGCAATGTTCTGGATAAAGATTTTGCCAAAAAGATTGTCGCCTACGCCGATGAAAGAGTAAGTCCTTTTGACATAGTAAGCTTAGAGGAGCGATTTATAGATTTGAGCAAACGATACGCGCATCATTCAGGTATGACATCGGAACGTAAACGGTTTGAAAATGCTTTAAGAGACATAGAAAAGCAGATTTTCGCCAAATGTAAAATAAAGCCAGAAGACATTACCAATGAATCTGTAGCGCCGATAGTTGTCGGGTTAAGGAATTTCATTGTAAAATAACATAACACAACAGAAAAGTAATAATATAATAGACGCGACCGCTATCATTATGTTATTATTGATAATGTATGAGAATAATTGATAAAGAATCCAATAGCGGAAAAATAATTCGCGCCCTGGGCATGGGGATCGGCATCACAGTTGCTCTTTCCAACCGACGAACAAGCTATAAAATGACCAAACTACTTGTCAAAGAAATTTTCCATTTAAACGAAAAGCCAAAAAATATTTCTTATTATTTCTTAAAACTTAGAAAACAGAAATTAGTTGAATTTGAAGAACAAAGTGATGGTTGTACCAAGATTGTCCTGACTGAGAGCGGTAAAAATATTTTTCTGCGATTTAATTATGAAAAACTAGAAATAAAAAAACCACGAATATGGGACAGAAATTTTCGCATGATTATTTTTGATATTCCCGAAAAGAAAAAGTCAGCCCGTGATTCTTTGCGGGAAAAACTAAAGGAACTTGGGTGTATAAAACTAAATGATAGTGTGTGGGTTTACCCGTATCCATGTCAAGAAGAAATCGATTTCGTGGCAAATTATTGGAAGGTGGGCAAATATGTTCATTTTGTTCTCGCCAAGGATATAACAAACAGGGAAATCTTAGAAAGAGCTTTCCGCTTATAATTTTTCATTTATAGTATTTATAGTTTTAGTTTATAGCATAGAAACTAGTATAATAATAGCGGTCGCTATCATTATACTATCATTATTTTATTTATATAATTTGGGATTTAATTGATTAGTTCGGAATCATGGTGATTTTTTAGAACCATGATAAAATAAAAGTATGGAAGATTTTCTAAAAGAGGTACGAAAGTTAGCGTACGGTGAAATAGAAAAAACAAAGATACCTGCACGGATGCAGGTAGATTTCACCACAGAAATAGGCAAGAAACTCGCAAAAAAATTGGGCGCAAACATTGATATTGTGGAAGCCGGAACATTATTGATGGACTGTATGGTGGGACAGGCGGTCAATGAAAATCGCCAAAAAGAGCATGTCCAAATGGGTCTTGAAAAAACAAATGAGTTGCTAGAGAAATCATCATTATCCGAAGAAGAGAAAGAAAACATTCGTCATTGTGTGCTGGAGCACCACGGAGTTGAAAAATTTTATTCCACGGAATCAGAAATTTGTTGCAATGCTGACTGTTACAAATTTATTTCTATTGAAGGGTTTATCATTACCACAAGATACACCAGGGAAATGCCTTTTGGGGATTTGATAAAATTACTCAAAAACAAGTTGGAGAAAAAATGGAATGCTATTAGCCTGGATATAGTCAAAAAAGAGCTTACTCCGCAACACCAAGCGCTACTCGAAGTTCTGAAGGGCCTAAAGGGATAATTCTATATGCATCACATTTACCACACCGAAGGAATAATATTAGGCAGCAAGAATTTCGGGGAATCCGGAAGGTATTATTCCATTTTTACCCGCAACCTGGGGATGGTCTACGCTTCCGCCCAAGGCGTGCGCAAAATGTCTTCAAAGCTACGCTTTATTTTGCAGGACTTTGCCTGTGTGAAAATTGACCTGGTGCAGGGTAAGGATTTCTGGAGAGTAACGAGTGCGTCTAAAGGGAACATATTGGAACGACTTTCCAAGAATCCGGAAACTTTTGCGGTTGTTTCTAATATCGCGAATCTGTTAAAAAGGCTCCTGGCCGGTATTGAACCGAACGAAACTTTATTTATTGACTTGATAAACGGTCTGTCGGTTCTGGAAACAGCACAGAAGGAAGAGGATTTGCGGAACATTGAAGCGGTTATTGTTTTGCGCATACTCAATAACTTGGGATACATCGGTGGCAATGAAATGCTGCAAAGTCTCGTTAAATCTCCGTTTGAGCCGAATTTGATTTTTAAAGCATCTAAGTCAAGAAAAGAAGTTCTGCGCCAGATAAACAAAGCTTTAAAAGAGACGCATCTATAGAATATCTTTCGGAAAATTTTCAAAATTTCGTCCGAAGTGCTACAATCTCATATATGTTACTAGGCGATAGAAACAAACTTAACAGGGTGGAAGAACTGAAAAGCAAGCTTTTTAGCAAGAATTACCAAACCAAAATAGAGCACCGGGACAGTTTTTCCCATTTAACCAAAAAAGAAGTCCTGGACTCCTGGAAAACCAGGGAAAAAACCGAAAGCAATATTAAAGAAAACTTTTTTATGAAAACTTCCGTATTTCGCAAGTTTTTTATTTTTTCCTTGGTTTTTTTTCTTTTAACAAGTTTGTACGCATCTTATGTTTTTTTTGCCGGAGGCAACACCGTTTCCAACAACAATATTGATATTTCTATTCTCGGAAATAATTTTACGGCCGGTGGAGAAGAACTGCCACTGATTATTGGAATTACCAACAGAAATAATTCCCCGCTTGATCTGGTTGATCTTGTTTTGGAATATCCGAAAGGTTCCAGAGGGGATCTGTCTTCCGAAACCGAGCGTCTTCGTGTATCGCTTGGGACAATTCCGTCCGGAGCCGTCCGTAATGAAAATTTAAAAATAGTGCTTTTTGGCGAACAAGGAAGCAGTCGCCCGATAAAAATAACTCTTGAGTATCGGGTGGCGGGGTCTAACGCTATTTTTATAAAAGAGAAATTTTATGAAGTTAACATTAATTCTACACCGATAAATCTTGTCGTGGAGGCTCCTCTTACCATAAGTCCGAATCAAGACATTGCCCTAAAGATAAAAGCTACGCTCAATGCCACCAGGCCTTCCCAAAAAATACTCGTAAGAGCCGATTATCCGACCGGTTTCGTTTTTGTGAGTTCTGCGCCGGCGCCCTCCTTCGGCAATAATATTTGGGATTTGGGAGATTTTGCTCCCGGCACAGAGCGTAATATTTCCATATCCGGCAAAATGTTGGATGTTTTTGACGGGGAAGAAAAAACATTCAACATATCAAGCGGTTCACAGTCCGGCACGGACAAATCCGTCATCGGAGTTGTTTTTAATTCAATCAGCCATATTCTTACCGTTAAAAAAGCTTTCATTGAGGTGACTCTTTCTGTAAACGGCGCGTCAGGAAGAGAATACGCGACAGACGCCAAAACCCCGATCAATGCGGAAATTCGCTACACGAATAATTTAGATACCAAGGTAAATGATTTGAAAATAGAAGCGAAGATTACCGGAAACGCTTTTGACCGCAAAACAGTGAGAACACCGGAGGGTTTTTATGATTCATCCAAAGATATAGTGACCTGGGATAAAAATTACAGGAATCGATTGAAAGAAGTGAATCCTGGCGACTCCGGCTCTGTCACTTTTTCCGTTTCTCCGCTTCCATTGTTCGGAGTTTCCGGGGATATTATTGTCAATCCTTCTATCAACATAGAAGTAAATATTACCGGCTCGCAAGCCATTGAAGGTTCTGTTGCCAACGAACTGAATAATTCTTCCTCGGCAATCATTCGTGTTATTTCCGATGTCGGATTCTCCACTAAGACGCTTTACTATTCCGGACCCTTTGGCAATACCGGTTCCATCCCTCCGAAAGCGGAACAAGCCACGACTTACACCGTCGTCTGGACTCTTTCCAATACCGCCAACAGCATTTCTAAAACGGAAATACGCTCTACTCTCCCCCCGTGGATAACTTTTATGGGGCCGTTTTTGCCGGCAAGTGAAAATTTGACCTATAATTCTTCCACAAAAGAAATAATTTGGAACGCGGACAGAATTCCGCGCGGCGCGGGCATTACAGGAGCAAAAAAAGAAGTTGCCTTCCAGCTTTCTTTCACTCCTTCACTTTCCCAAGTCGGTACGACTCCCGTTATCATAAATGGCGCGATTTTGACTGGACACGATGATTTTGCTAATGTGGAAGTGCGAGTAAGTAAAGCGAGCCTCAATACGAATCTTAATAATGATGCCGCTTTTCCCGGAAATGGGGCTGTTGTGGTTGAATAAGTTTATAAAATAAAATCATGAAAGAAAAAAACAAAGACCTAATGGAAAAAATTGTCTCGCTCTGCAAGAGGCGCGGGTTTGTTTTTCAGGGTTCGGAGATATACGGCGGGCTGTCCGGTACTTATGACTGGGGGCACCATGGTTTAGCGCTCAAAAACAACGTTAGGCAATATTGGTGGAAAAAATTTGTAGACGGGCGAAAGGACATGTATGGCATAGATGCGGCTATTCTAATGAATGCCAGAGTATGGGAAGCTTCGGGACACGTGGCTGGATTTTCCGATTCGATGGAAGACGGGAAGCAATTTAATGTCATGTTTAAGACGGAAATAGGTGCGGGGGAAGAAGCCGCAACCGTATATCTTCGGCCGGAAACAGCTCAGGGAATGTTCGTGAATTTCAAAAATATAGTGGACGCTTTCCATCCCAAACTACCTTTCGGCATGGCGCAAATCGGCAAGGCATTCAGAAACGAAATAGCCCCCCGTGATTTTATTTTCCGCCAACGCGAATTTGAACAGATGGAAATAGAATATTTTATCCGTCCGGCTGACTGGGAAAAATATTTTGAATATTGGAAAGACGAGATGCTGGATTGGATGGAAGAAATTGGTTTAGACATGAATAAAGTGCATGAACTTGAAGTTCCCGACGCCGAACGGGCGCATTACTCAAAGAGGACGATTGATTTTGAGTTTGATTTTCCTTTCGGACGCAAGGAGCTTTTCGGATTGGCTTACCGGACCGATTTTGACTTAAATATCCACAACCTTGAATATATTGACGAAGAAGAGGGAGAAAAAATGGTGCCGCATGTCGTCGAGCCGTCTATGGGAGTTGATCGAGCCGTGCTCTCGCTCCTCCTTTCCGTTTATACCGAGGACAAAAAAGGTGGAGAAACACGTGTCTACTTGAAATTTAAACCGAACATCGCGCCAGTCATCTGCGCCGTTTCGCCGCTCCTAAAAAATAAACCGGAGCTGGTGGAATATGCCAATACGAAAGTATATGCACCCTTAAAGGAAAAATTCGGCCGCGTGGCTTGGGACGATAACGGCAACATCGGCAAACGCTACCGCCGTCAGGACGAAATCGGAACGCCATTTTGCATCGTGGTTGATTTTGATACGCTTACGGATAACACGGTGACCGTCCGTGACCGCGACAGCGGAGAACAGGAACGGGTAAAAGTAGAGGATTTAAAAAATTACATCAAAGACAGAATCTAAATGAAATTTTATAAAAAAGTGTTAAAAAACGGACTGCGGATTGTCACCATCCCGATGAAAGACAATCCGACGGCGACAGTTCTGGTTCTGGTGGAAGCCGGCAGTAAATACGAAAAGAAAAAAGTGAACGGCATTTCACACTTTTTGGAGCATATGTGTTTCAAGGGCACAGTCAAAAGGCCTAAAGCGATTGATATTTCAAAAGAATTGGACGCGCTTGGAAGCCAGTATAATGCTTTTACGGCCCAAGAATATACCGGATACTATGCCAAATCGGATGCTAAGCATTTCAGCCAAATTCTGGATATTATTTCTGATATTTATCTGAACTCTACTTTTCCGGACATTGAAATACAAAAAGAAAAGGGTGTGATTATAGAAGAGATAAACATGTATGAAGATATGCCAAGCCGACGTGTGCAGGATTTAATAATGAAATTGCTGTATGGAGACACTCCGGCGGGGTGGAATGTTGCCGGAGAAAAGAAAAATATTTTAAATATGAAGCGAGATGATTTCGTCGACTATAAGAAGGAGCATTATTTGCCGGGAGCCACCGTCTTAGTGGTGGCGGGGAATGTTACACCGAAAAAAGTAATGAGCGAAGTGAATAAAATTTTCAAAAATGTAAAACGGGGCAGAAAAACAGACAAACTGAAAGTAAAGGAAAAACAAAGAAGACCGAAAGTGCTGGTGTCTTTCAAAAAAACCGACCAGACGCACTTTGTCTTCGCGATGCGTACCTGTGGACTCCTTAGTAAAAAAAATTCCGCGTTCTCGGTGCTCGGAGGAATATTAGGCGGAGGAATGAGTTCGCGCCTTTTCCAAAAGCTACGCGAAGAGATGGGTGTCGGATATTATGTCCGCGCCTATAATGATGCCTACACTGACCATGGATTCTTCCAAATTTCCGCCGGCGTGGACAACAGAAGAATCAGTGAAGTTCTCAAGGCGGTCCTCTATGAATGCAACAGATTAAAGGATGAAAAAATCGGCGAAGAAGAAATGAATAAAGTGAAAGAGTGTCTGATAGGCAATATGAAACTGACGCTTGAATCAACCGATGATATTGCGCATTTTTACGGAGGACAGGAACTTTTGAAACGCGAAATAAAAAATGCGGAAGAAAAAGCCGGAGAAATACGCGCTGTTACCGCCCTGGAAATACAGACTCTCGTTAGGAAAATTTTTACGGATAAAAATTTGAATCTGGCGCTCATCGGGCCTTTTCACAACAGGGCCAAATTCTTAAAGATATTAAAATTTTAAGGGTTTTTAATTGCTTGTTTTTTGTGGTATTATATTTTTATGTCCGAAAATCACAATTTAACTTCTATTTCCGTATCTACGAGCACGATGGTTCGCGCTGTTTTAGTTGTTATTTTTGTATTTTTGATTTGGTTTTTACGCGATCTGGTTTTGGTAATGCTGACTTCTATCGTGATTGCCTCTTTTATGGAGTCATCCGTTCCTTATTTTGAAAAAATGGGAGTTGCGAGAATTCCGGGTGTTGTTATATTATATGTCGTATCTTTTCTTGCTTTAGCCGGAACATTTTATCTTTTTGCTCCGCTTTTAATAACTGAAATTTATAATTTTTCAATATTTATCTCGTCTTATGTTCCGGGTGTTTCCTTCTTGGATTATTTTAAGAACGAGGCATTTTCCGGCGCCAAAGATATAGTCGGTGCGCTTTCGGGTAATTTTTCGCTTAGCGGGCTCTTATCCGTATCAAAAGCTTTCATTTTGAATCTTTCCGGAGGATTTTTCCAAACGCTGGCCGTGGCTTTCGGAAGCATCTTCAATTTTGTATTGATTATTGTTCTCTCTTTTTATCTTTCAATTCAAGAGAAGGGAATAGAAAATTTTCTTCGCATAATTATTCCCGTCCGATACGAAGATTATGCGGTGGATTTGTGGTCGCGCTCAAGCATTAAAATTGGCCTTTGGGTAAGGGGGCAAATGCTTGTGGCTTTTGTTGTCGCTGTTCTGATTTATCTGATTCTCTCACTTCTAGGTATAGAATACGCGCTTCTTTTGGCGATAATCGTAGGAATAACGGAAATGGTTCCTTATGGTATTCTGGTGGCGCTCATTCCGACTTTCGCTTTTTCTTATATTTCCAACGGATTTGCCAGCGCGTTTATGGTAGCTGGAGCTTACATTATTGTTCACCAATTTGAAGTTTTCCTTTTCTCTCCGCTTATCATCAAAAAAATCGTAGGTCTTTCGCCGATTGTCATTATCCTCTCCGTTTTGATTGGATTTGAACTGGGCGGAATCTGGGGGGCGATTATTTCCATTCCAATGGCGGTTATTATAATGGAATTTTTAAGCGATATTGAAAAAGATAAAATCTTAGCAAGAACAAAAAATGTCTAAACAGAAAAGTTTTTACATTACGACTACACTTCCGTATGTGAATGCGGACCCTCATATCGGTTTTGCTCTAGAACTTGTGCAGTCGGATGCTCTTGCCCGGTATCAACGGCTTTTGGGAAAAGATGTTTTTTTTAGCACCGGGACCGACGAATATGGCCAAAAAATTTGGGAAGCAAGCCAAAAGGAAGGCAAAGATACGCGGGATTATGTGGACTACTACGCGCAAAAATTTTCAGGTTTGAGAGAGATTTTAAATCTTTCGTATGATAATTTTATACGGACTACCAGTCCGGAGCATATCAAGGCCTCGCAGGAATTTTGGCGCCTTTGCGACCAGAAAGGGGATATTTATAAAAAAATATACCGGGGGCTCTACTGCGTTGGCTGCGAAAAGTTCATTACGGAGAAGGATTTGATGGATGGTTTTTGTTCTCTGCATCCCTCCAAAAAGCCCGAAGTAGTGAAGGAAGAAAATTATTTTTTCCGGATTAGCAATTACAAAAAGCAATTACTGGAATATCTTTCCGGAGACAAGGTGATAGTTCCGGAGTGGAGAAGGAAGGAAGCGATTGATTTTGTGGAAGATGGGATGGAGGATTTTTCAATTTCCCGCGATAAAAAACGCCTTACCTGGGGCATACCGATACCGGAAGACGATACGCAGACCATGTATGTTTGGTTTGGCGCTTTAGTCAATTATATTTCCACCTTAGGATGGCCTCACAGCAAAGGCGCCTTTGAAAAGTTTTGGCAAAACGGAGAAAATGTCCAGACCGCCGGGAAAGACCAGGTCAAATTCCAGTCGGTGATGTGGCAAGGCATGCTGATGTCAGCCGGACTGCCTACGACCGATACGGTTATTTATCATGGTTTTATCACCGGAGAGGGCGGAATCAAGATGTCCAAGTCCCTAGGCAATGTGATAAATCCGAGCGACATCGTGAAAGAATACGGCACGGACGCGCTCCGATATTTTCTCCTGCGTGAAATTTCCCCGTTTGAAGACAGTCCGTTTACAATAGAGAGGTTCAAGGACGCCTACAACGCGGGGTTGGCGAATGGGCTGGGAAATTTAACCAGCCGTATTTTGACTTTATCAGAAAAGTATCTGGACAAGTGTCCGGAAATTCCTGAAAAATCCAATTTTACGGAGTATTTTAAATTTTTTGAAAAATTTGATATTAAACAAGCAGTAGATTATATTTGGAATGAAATAGGAGAGCTAGATAAGTTTATTCAAAAAGCCGAACCCTTCAAAGTGATAAAAGTTGATGAAAAAAAAGGAAAGGAACTGATTTCCAATATGGTTCTTCGTCTTTACAACATAGCCCGGATGCTCAACCCGATAATGCCGGAGACAAATGAACTGCTCAAAAAATTAATTAAAAAAAACAAAAAGCCGGAACAGCCATTATTTTTACGTAAGGACTAACATGAAACCCAAATACATAGATATACATTGCCACGTAAATTTCACCGCCTTTGACGCCGACCGGGACGAGGTGGTTGCCCGGGCTCTGGAAAACAACACCTGGATGATAAATGTTGGCACACAGATAGATACTTCCAGGAAAGCGGTGGAGCTTGTCAATCAATATCCGGAAGGCGTCTACGCAATTATCGGGCTACACCCTATCCACACCGGAATGTCTTTCCATGACGAAAAAGAGTTAGGTCCCGCTTTCACTAAAGCTTCGGACGGGCAGGGAAAAGCGGAAGGTTTTATTTCGCGTGGCGAAGTTTTTGATAAGGAAACTTATAGAGAACTTTTGAAAGATAAGAAAGTAGTGGCTATAGGAGAATGCGGACTGGACTATTACCGGTGCAACGAGGACTCCATTATCAGGCAAAAACAAATTTTTATTGAACAAATAGAAATTGCCAACGAGTTCAATAAACCCCTGATGCTTCATATCCGCAACAACGAGGAATCTGAATTGATTCTGGGTAATTATGGAATTTATAACGCGTATACAGACGCACTTGATTTACTGAAAAAACATTCCAAGGTAAAGGGCAACGTGCATTTTTTTGCCGGCAACTGGAACGAAGCCAAAGCGTTCCTGAATTTCGGCTTCACTTTGTCTTTTACCGGAGTTATTACCTTTACGCGCGATTACGACGAAATCATCAAAAACATCCCGCTTGATATGATTATGTCCGAAACCGATGCGCCTTATGTCGCCCCCATACCTTACAGAGGCAAGCGCAACGAACCTGTTTATGTGAAAGAAATTGTAAAAAAAATTGCTGAAATAAAAAATTTACCGGAAGAAAGAGTTTCAGAGGCCATTTTAGCGAATGCCAGGCGTGTTTTTGGAATTTAATCACCATCCCTTACCCCTCCTCCACAAGGAGGGGAGGAGCCCTCTCCTCCTAATGTAGGAGGAGTGCCAAAGGCGAGGCGGTTTGCATTTATAAGCTCTTTTTGTTAATATGGATTTCATGCAACAGGAGGAAATTGAAGATCAAAACGAAGCCAAAGAAACCCAAAACTCCAAGGTCTACGAACTGGGCTATCTTTTGGTGTCAACCATCCCCGAAGAGGATGTGCCCGTTATCTATGGCAACCTAAAGGAGCTTATATCGTCCTTGGGCGGGAATGCCATTTCCGACGAGATACCGAAAATGATACCGCTTGCTTACGCAATGGTAAAAGTTGTAAACAATGTGCGTAATAAATTTAATACGGCCCATTTCGGCTGGATAAAATTTATGATGGATTCGGATAAAGTTCTGGAACTGAAGAAGAAACTTGACCTTGACCCAAATATTATTAGATTTTTGATATTAAAAACAGTGGCTGAAAACACCATTGCCGCCAAAAGATTTATGCGCACCGATACACGCAACCGAAGACCGAGGATATTAAAAAACGAAGACAATGAAAATGTCGCCCCTATCAACAAAGAAGAAATTGATAAAGAAATAGACGCATTAGTCGTATCTTAATTTTTAAAATTATGTATTTAAACAAAGCAATTTTAATAGGAAATCTTACCCGCGATCCGGAAATCCGCTCCCTTCCTTCAGGCATAAAAGTTTGCAGTTTTTCTTTGGCCACCAACCGTGTCTGGAAAGATAAAAATGGCGCGCGCCAGGAATCAACCGATTACCATAATGTCGTGGTTTTCGGACGTCAGGCGGAAACAGTCGCGCAATATATGAAGAAAGGAAGTTCCATCTTAGTTGAAGGTCGGATACAGACAAGGAGTTGGGATGACAAGACCACCGGCGAGAAGAAATATCGCACCGAAATAGTTGCCGACCGCACGCAGTTTGGTCCCAAAGGTTCCGGAGCAGGAAGCGGCGGGACAACGAGTGTGGGCTCAAAAGCTCCGGCCAAAGAGGGCGGGGAGGTGGATGCTATAGAATATCCCGAAGAAGACATTAATCCGGAAGATATACCATTTTAAGTAAAAGCCCACATGTCAGACTTATGGGAATCCCATAAGTCTGACATGTGGGCGAAATATAAAACATTATGAAACAAGATTACTTTTCAGCCAACAATATAAAATACATTGACTACAAGGATGTGGAAATCCTGAAGAGATTTCTGAATCCAAACGGCAAGATTATAAGTCACAAACGCACCGGTGTAACTTCCAAGAACCAGCGCGCTCTCGCCTCCGCCATCAAGCATGCCCGGTTCTTGGGCCTTTTGCCTTTCGTGGTTAAATAAATATAATCAAGAATCAAGTTTTTAAGGGGTTTGGCGAGCGTCGGCGAGCCAATTTCAGGATTTTTTAAGTTTCAAAAAATCCCTGCCTGCGGCGGGCAGGCGTTCCGGCAAAAACTTTGATTCTTGATTATTATTACACCCTTTCCACGTATTCTCCGGTCTCGGTATTCAGGCGGATTGTGTCTCCTTCGTTTATAAACATCGGGGCGTTTAGGGTCGCTCCGTTTTCCAGCGTGATAATTTTGTTTCCTCCCTTGGATGTGTCTCCGCGGACGGCCGGCGGGGCTTCTTTGACCTTAAATTCCATTTTAATCGGTAGGGTAACCTTGATAATTTTTCCCTTGCCCGACATAGCTTTAGCGTCGGTGGGTTCATCGTCATTCTCCCAGACCAGGGCGGTGGCGTTGCTGTTTTGCTTAAAAAACTTGGCGGTGTCTCCAATGAGCGTGGAGTCCAACTTAAATCTCTTGCTCTTGTCGTCCGGCTCGCAGAACCAGTATTCACCCTTGTTGTGGTAAAGGAACGTGATGTCATGCTTGATAATGTCCGCTTCGTCCGCCGAATCGGCCACGTGAAAGGTAGCAGGGAAGACCTTGCCGGAAATCAAACTGCGGAGTTTCACCTGGTTTTGCGGTTTCCGCTGCTGGGTGCGGGCAACATGCGATTCCACCACTTCGCAGGGCTCGTTACCATATATTATTATTTTTTTCTCGCGGATTTCGTTATATTGAAGCTGTGACATGGCTCTATTTTCCTTCTTACGCTTCCTCCGCGAACTTTTTCCTAATTTCCTTCAGAATTTGGTCGGAGATTTTCTTGTTTTCTTTCAGGAAGGTGCGGGTGGAATCATAACCGACTCCCAATTTTGTTTTTTCCTTTGCCTCGCCAGAGCCTTTGGCGTCGGCGGGTTTACCCTCTCCGCTAGAAAGATAGAAATATGAATTTCCCGTTTTTTCTATGATTTTAAACTTTTCTCCGAGCGCCATTATCTCACCCTCTTTGGAAATACCTTCATTATAGATGATGTCAAATTCCGTCTGTTTAAAAGGCGCAGCCACTTTGTTTTTCACCACTTTCACCCGGGTGCGCGAGCCCACCACCTCTTCGCCCTTCTTTATCTGGGCGATTTTGCGGATATCCAGACGGACCGAAGTGTAGAATTTCAGCGCCTTTCCGCCCGGAGTCGTTTCCGGATTGCCAAACATCACCCCGATCTGCATCCTGATTTGGTTGATGAAAATGACGACGGTCTTGGAGCGGGCGACAATAGCGGTCAGTTTACGAAGCGCCTGAGACATCAGCCGCGCCTGCTTGCCGACATGATATGCTCCCATGTCGCCCTCTATCTCGTCTTTCGGCGTGAGCGCCGCAACCGAATCCACTACCACCACGTCAATCTTGCCCGTGCGCACCAAACTCTCCACTATTTCCAGCGCCTGCTCGCCGTTGTCCGGCTGGGAAATCAGCAGGTCGTTGATATTGACCCCCAGCTTCCTGGTGTAGTCCGGGTCCATGGCGTGTTCGGCGTCTATGTAGGCGCAAGCCCCGCCTTTTTTCTGCGCTTCCGCCACGATGTGAAGTGATAATGTCGTTTTACCCGAAGATTCCGGACCGAATATTTCTATAATTCTCCCGCGCGGTATTCCGCCCACTCCGAGCGCCATATCAAGCCCGATGGAACCGGTCGGTATGACGTTCACATCCACCTTGGGCGCGTTGCCGAATTTCATTATTGCGCCCTCGCCAAATTTCGTTTGGATAGCTTTAAGGGTGTCGCTCAAAACCGCTTCTCCCACCGTTTTGTCTTCCTTTTTCTCCCCGCCCGCATGACTCGCGTCAGCGTGTCGGGCAGGTTTTTTCTTGTTTAGCATACTATTTTAACATTACTTGATAATTTTTCTCGTCCATATATCCGAATTTGTCCTCTGCTTTGATGTTGATTATATTATATCCCTCCAAAAGCGCAATCGTTTCTTCAAAGTCGCCTTGCTGATTTATTGAAATTTCTCGGCCGTTTAAAGTTAACTTTATGGCATTTCTGGCATTACCCATGACTTTTATTATACTTTCGTTAATCGTGGCGCCATCTGTCAAGTTCACATTTTTTATTTTTACTCCGAAAATTAAGTCGTGGGAACGGAAAAAGGCGTAAATAACAATCAAAATAAAAAAAACAGAAAGCCCCGATATTTTGATGATTTTTTTTGTGTTGCTGTTCATTGTGTTTTTTCCCATATGTCAGACATAGGGGGACTCCCCTATGTCTGACATATGGGACTAGATAATATTTTCTCCGGTTTCCGTCCGTTCTATTTTTTCCAGCACTTCTCTCGGTTTGGCGCCGTCTCCCGGACCGATAACTCCGCGCTCTTCCAATTTATCCATCAGCCGCGCTGCCCGTGCGTAGCCCAGTTTTAATTTTCTCTGCAAATAAGAAGTGGAGGCCTTTCCGGCTTCCATAACGCAGATGCGGGCTTCTTCATACATTTCATCATCATCGTCATCTTCTGTATTATTGAACATTTCTCCGCCAAGGGCGGATCCGCCTTGGGCGGAAAAAATACTTCTACCCGCTTCGCCGGAGCTCCAGCGAGGCGAGTCGGCCGAAATAGAGCCCCCGGTCAATGTTATCTCGTCGGACACTTCGTCCCGGTAGGCATTAGCCAGATACTTTACAACTTTTTTGACTTCCGATTCGGAAATGAACGCGCTTTGCAAACGTTCCGGTTGGGTTTCACCCGAAGAGTAAAGCATATCGCCGGCGCCAAGGAGTTTTTCCGCTCCGCCGGCGTCCAATATTGTGCGCGAATCCACCTGCGAAGAAACTTTCAAAGCGACACGAGTCGGAATATTGGCTTTAATCAGTCCGGTAATGATGTTTACTTCCGGACGCTGGGTGGAGAGTATCAAATGAATGCCCACCGCCCTGGACATTTGCGCCAGACGGACAATGGCGCTTTCAAGCTCTCTCGGGTAAGTGCTCATTATGTCCGCCAGTTCGTCAATGACAATAATAATGTATGGCAGGCGGTCCACACCACCCTCAACCCCCTCCTTATTAAGGAGGGGAGCTTCTCCTCCTCGTTGAGGAGGAGTGCCCGAAGGGCGAGGTGGTCTTTTACCCCAAATATTCGCATGATACGACTCTATGTCGCGCACCGATTCGGCTTCCAATATGTCGTAACGGCGGTCCATCTCTTTAGCCGCCCATTTCAAGGCCAAAATTGTCTTTTTCGCTTCGGTAATGACGGGAGTAAGCAGGTGCGGAATGTTGTTATACAGAGTAAGTTCTACCCGTTTCGGGTCTATTAATATGAATTTCAAATCATCCGGTCCATTGCGGTATAAAAGGGAAGTAATCATTGAATGGATGCTTACCGATTTTCCCGAACCAGTCGTGCCGGCGACCAGAACATGCGGCATCCTGGCCAAATTGCCAAAAACCGCCTTGCCTGAAATATTGCGCCCGAGAGCGGTCATTAAGGGTTTTGAAGAATGTTGAAATTTGTCGTCGGAAAGAAGGGTGGCCAGGCCGACGATTGATTTTGACCTGTTCGGAATTTCAATTCCAACCAGGGACTTGCCCGGTATCGGCGCTTCTATGCGTATCGGGTGCGCGGCCAGCGAAAGCGCCAGGTCGTTCTGCAGTCCGACAATGCGGGAGAGTTTTATCCCTTCGGCCGGCTTGAGCGCGTAGCGGGTGACCGTCGGCCCGATTGTGATTTCATCCATTTCTACTTCAATGCCGAAGTTGGCGAGCGTGCGCTTGATGATGTTTGCGTTGGCTTTGATGTCGCCGGTGTTGGGCTTGCCCTTGTCTTCTTCAAGGAGCGATAGCGGGGGAGGGATGTAAGAACCCAGTGTGTTTTTTCTTTTTCTGATTGGAATTTCTTCTTCGTCTCCTCCTTGTGGAGGAGGAGTGCCTGAAAGGCGAGGTGGTGATTTTTTAGAATTACCACCCCCATCCCCCTCCTCATCAAGGAGGGGGAGAGAAACTTTTTCCACTTCTTCCATTTCATCTTCATTCAAAGAGTCCCGAGTGTTGTTGAGGGTTTTCTTTCTGCGAATAAGTGACCAGATTTTTCCAAAGAGCGCCAAACTGAGTTTGGCGTCAAACATTATCAGAATTGAAATTATCAAAATCGCTCCGAGGAAGACCGAGCTGGCATACGTGTCAAAGAGAGCCATGAACGGCGTTGATAAAATTTCTCCGAAAAATCCGCCGGCGTGATTTTCAGAGGCAACGTCTATTATTCCCAGGCTTGCAAGCAAAAACATTATTCCGCTTATGGTGCGCGTCCATCCGATGTTCGGCACTTCGGATTTTATGAAAGATACTCCGAGCAGAATAAAAAGAGCGGGCAGGAGGACATATCCCAAACCGAGCAGGTAATTTAATTTTTCGTAAACGGACGCTCCGGCTTTTCCCGCGGCGTCAAAATACGACATCAGAAAGAATACTGCCAGGACAAATAAAACGACCGCGATAATTCCGTGCTTGGTTTGAGTTTTTAATCCGGTGGAGTATTCTTTATTATCTTTTTTTTGTTTCATAATTTTTCCCGCGTCCGCCCGAATCCTTGGCGAAGGAGGACCATATATAAAGTATTTTAGCACAAAAAATCAAAAAAACTTAAGAATAATATTTTTGCCGGTACGGATTTTTTGAAGCTTAAAAAATCCTGAAGTTTTCGCGCCGCCGCGCTCAAAACCCCTTAAAAACATTTTCTTAAGTTTTTTTGATGTCTTGATTTTCTTTTGAAAAAGCAAGATTGTTGCCAAATAACGACTTGGGAGCGCGACGGCGCGAGCACACTGAAAAGTAAACTGCTTTACTTTTCAGGCGATGCTGAAGACACAGGCCTTTATCGCAGATAGGCATGAGCAGGCATTTTTTAGTAAAAAAATATCCGTGCGTTATTTGGCAATAATTTTGCGGCTTGCAGTTGCTTTTTCTCTTGTCCTATATATAATGGACAAATGTTTAGAGAAAGTAAAAATCTTAAGGACACTAATTCACGCCCATCCAATCTCTCCCTTACTAAGAGGGAAGAACAAGAAGGTGGTTTGTCTTATACCAAAACCCATAAGCTTATTACCGCGCTTTACATGGTCACGGACATTATAGACAAAGACGAACCTCTTAGAAATAAATTAAGGACATTAGGAATAGAAATTTTATCGGACATTACTTCTATGTCAAGGTTGAACCTTGACACTCCCTTGATTAAAATATCCGAAATTATGTCCTTTTTGGATATCGCTTCCGCCATTAATATCATTTCCGAAATGAATACCAATATTTTAAGGAAAGAGTTTTCGGAATTAAATCAATCTATACAAGAATCTACCGGCAATACCGGTATAATAAATAAGAAAGTTGATTTGGTGGAATTTTTTGAAACATCTTCCGGGGAAAGATTGGATCTTTATTCTACTTCCCCCTCGGCAAGAGGGAGGAACAAGGACGGGGTTTTTGAAAGAGGGACTTCTATTGGACACCACAGAATCGGTGTCCAAAAAGGCAACACTTTACTCAAGGCCTTGTCCGATAAAAATCTTTCGGACATAGGACATCCGAATTCAGGAAATGGGGCGCGGGAAAAACATGCTAAAGATTTTCTGGCATTAAAAAAACAACGCCACGATGATATTACAAATATAATTAAAATTGCAGGAGGAAGCGCTACTATAAAGGACATAAAGGACAAGGTTCAGGCAACACCCGAAATAAGTTCCTTTATTGCTTCTTCCAGCGAGAAAACACTTCAAAGAGAGCTTGCATCTATGGTTAAAAATGGTGTCCTTAATAAAACCGGGGAAAAAAGATGGAGTAGATATTTTATAAAATAGAGCCACTGGAGCGCCTTGCCCCCACACCTATTTTTTGACCGTTTAAAAACGCGCCTATTGGTGCAGTCAAAAAATAGGTGTGGGGGCTTGCTTTTCGCCTAAAAATATGAGAATATAAGCTAATGGATATTGGCTTAAAAGCCGAGTTATCCCCCACACCTATCTTGGTATAGTTCTGACTTTGTCAGAACGTACTAAAAGTACGATACCAAAATAGGTGTGGGGGTTATCCACATAGTATATTGCCATAATTTTTTGGGATATATTATAATATTATGGTGTTTACAGATTGCGCGCTTTTTGTGTACTCTGTATTCATAAATGTATTTATTTTCATTCTTGATTTCGTCGAAAAAATCTTGAATAAAATAAATAGTCCGCCAGGGCTTCAAAAGTTTTGGCGGGGAATGGTCATTGAAAACCAAATAGCTATGTTTTCAATGTTAGTTATTATCTGTTCGTTATTTTTTTCCGCTGCATTATTAACAATTATAAGTTTATTAGCGGATAAAAAATGGCGATAGAAAAAATACGCTTTTAGTTTTGTCGAAACTAATTAATGGCGTAGAAATTAGAAAATTATATGAGTAAATTATTAAAATCAAAATTTCTTATTGGAGTTTTGGTTGTAACAGTTTTAGTTCTGGGTGGCGTTGCGCTTGTTGGCGCAAACGAGGCCTCAGCTGATTGTTCAATCACTTCTACATTAAGGGCAGGTTCTACAGGCGTTGAAGTTCAATGCTTGCAGTCAATCGTAGGAGCTTCTGCCGACGGAAAATTTGGTCCTATGACCAAGGCCTCGGTTATGGCTTGGCAAGCAAGTCACGGATTGGTAGCCGACGGAGTTGTCGGTCCTCTAACCCGAGCGGCTTTGGCTGGCGCAGGTGTTTCAGTAGGATCATTCCCGGCAGGTTGTACTTCAAGTTCAGGATTTAGCACAAGCACCGGATTGTCATGTTCTGGCTCTTCAACTCTTCCTTCAGGTTGTAGTTCAACCGCGGGATACAGCCCGACAACCGGAGCCAAGTGCGATGGAGGTTCAACTGCTACTCCTGTAGCTTTTGAGGGTACAGAAGAAGGAAAGTTGTCCTCATTTGAAGAGGATGCAGCAGATACTTCGGATGTGGATGAAGGTACAACTGAACAGGAAATCCTAAATGTATCTTTTGAAGCGGAAACTTCTGACCAGAAAGTTACTCGCGTTGATGTGGATTTCCAGGCGGCTGATTCAACAGAGTCATCAAAGCCATGGGATTACTTCAAGAAGGTTTCCTTGACGCTTGATGGGGATGTTATCGCTACTAAGACCGTTACAAGTTCAGATGATTGGGATAGAACGGATGAAGCAAGCGTTACTTACGACACTTACACGGTCAGATTTTCCAATCTGGACTTTATTGTTAAGGACGGAAGCGAAGCCCAGCTTGCGGTAGCCGTTGATGTTATAGACAATGTTGATGGAAGTGATGAAGGCCAGTCATGGGAAGCCGCAATTCCGGTCAATGGAATTCGCGCGATAAGTCCTAATGGATTGACTGAAACATATCCGACAACGGAGTTAAATGTCGATTTCACCGTAGCGGGGTCGGATACCGGAACGCTTTCTTGGTCGCAAGATTCCGACAATCCAAGTGCGATGGCTATCACTCTTGACGATGCGGTAGATACCAACAACGTGCTTTTGGCGGTCTATAACTTGGAGGCCGATAATCAAGACATCTTCGTTGAAGATATCTTGATTGAAACCACCATAACGACAACTGGAACGATGGATCAGACAAGCGATCTTGTCCAAACATTCCGCGCGAAGGTATATGATGCCGATGGTGACTTGGTGATAACTAGCACTGCGGCTGGCAATGCGACGGCTGATCTTACAAACATTGATCATACGTTCAGCAATCTTGATTTCACTATTCCAAATGGTGATACTTATGAAGTCAAGTTTTATGCCGACTTCCAACCGCTTGACGGAACGATTGTTAAAGACACGGACACAATCGTTCTAACAATGGATGCCTCGGACACTGTTGCTGAACAGGCCTCAGGAGGCAATGATGGGGATGCGGTTACGGCAACCGGAGATATTACGGGAAAGACACATGCTGTCTTTGCAAGCGCTCCGTTGATTACCCATGTAAGTTCAACTATTACCAAAACGCTTGCTTGTGACGGCGTATGCGCTGCCGGAGAAGCGGAAAGAGCGGAGGCCACTATTACTTTCACAGTGAAAGCGGTTGAGGCCGATGTTTATGTTCCGGATGAGTTTGTGGAGGACACTGATGAAACTGATACTACTTACGGGTCAGGTTCAACTTATTTCCTTGATGAACATGCAGGCACCGAACCTACGCCGGTTGCGTTGGCTTCATCCGATGCGTCTACATCAACCAATGGTTGGATAGTTTACAAGGGTGAGGAAAAAACCTTCACTTACAAAGTAACGATTACCGCCTTAGCTGACGGCTACCAATCAGTTGGTATGTCTTCAATTGAGTGGGGTCTAACTAACGTTGCTGGCGGTAATGCTGCCAATGAGGACTACACATATAGCTTGCAGCCAGATTGGGAAACACCTTCCATTTATCTGGAGTTTACAGCGGCTTAATTGTTGTAATCTAAGTTCAATCTATCCTGGTTAATACGCCTTAAAAAGTATTCCCTCCGTCGCTTCGCAGTTCTCCTACGCCAAATGGCTACGGATGAATAATGGAGCTATGGACGGGTTAAACCCCCGCTTGCTTCGCAAGCTCACACCTGTTTTTAAAAAACAGGTGTGAGGGTAAACAGAAAACCACCTCTTTTCGGGGTGGTTTTTTGTTTTGGAGATTAAATGCGACCCCCTCCCAACCTCCCCCAAGGGGGGAGAGTTCTTGCAAAAAAATCTTGTTGTGTGATATATTGGGGGTATGTTAAATGATCAAGATATAAACAAACTTACTTCTGTTCTTGCTACCAAATCAGACATACAGGAAGTCAGAGACGATTTAGATTCCAAATTTCTTGTATTGAAGTCCGATATTCAAGATGTTAAAAAAGACGTAGAAGGTTTGCGAGAGGCCATACAGGGCATGATGGTTTCTATAGATAATTTGGCAAAAGTCATATCAGACCTACGTTTAGAGTATGCCGCTATTTCCACTCAACTAACTAGGCATGAACGCTGGATAAAACAGATTGCCGAAAAAGTCGGGCTGAATTTAGCCATGGAATAATACGCCTTAAAAAGTATTCAAAATTCCCCTGTCGCTCGCGAGCGACGGGGTTTTTTTGTTTGCGTTAATGAAAATATAATATATAATGGTTAAATTATAAGTAGTGTATTAAAATAATGAGCAAAGCGAATGTATTTTAAACACCCTGTTAAATAATTTTTGCAGAGCAAAAATTGTTCAAAGGACATTTAACAGGGTAAAGATTTTTATACTCACTGCGTTCGTTAAAAATCATTTATGTATAATAAAAAAAATATAGTAATAGCAGTTATTGTAGTTTTGGTTATCATCGTAGTTGGTTTTTTGATTTATAAGGGAAATCAAAATAAAGGTTATTCCATTGTGTATTTAACAACTAGGGAAGTGTATATAGGTAAATTAGCTACTTTTCCAGATTTTCAGCTAAAAGATAGCTATATTTTGCAAGTTATAAAGGATGAAAAGGATCCAACCAAGAACAATTTCCAGCTTCAGCCAACAAAAGAAGCCCTTTGGTCACCTCAGGTTTTGCACTTAGTAAAGGACAATGTTGTTTTTTATGGTCCGCTTATGTCCGATAGTTCAATCGCCAAAACTTTGGCAGGACAACCCAAATAAGAAGGAGCCTGTCCCGTACCGAGCTTTGCTCTGGTTCGGAGTTATCCACATTTTTATTGTGTTTTAATTTTTGCTTATGTTGTATAATTACAAGTGCATAAAAGTGTCGAATACTTTTTTGCTACCTTCAATTGTTTATAAATGCATTATTAAGTAATTGAAGAAATATTATTAGTGAAATTATTATTAAGTTTTTTAAATTATGAAAAAAATATTTAAAGGTTTAGGGATAGGTTTCATTGCCTTGGCCCTCGTCGTAGGGGTGGGAGCAAATAATACTAGCGCCACTACAACATACGCGGTTAATGCAATCACAGAAACCGGCGCGCTAACTGTTACTGGAGGAGCTGCGTTGACTCTCGTTGGAACTACTGCTTCCACTTGGTCAACTGTTGCAGGGGATTTAACTGTTGAATCAGGAACCACTACTGCCGGTTCCCTTCATCTGATTTCAGATGAGAACACAACTGATGCTATTAATATTGATGCCACCGCTGGCGGCATTGATATTGATATAACTGGTACCGCTACAGAGGACTTTAATGTTACCAATACCGGTGGATCAATTGTTTTAATTGCTACAGAAGCTATTGCTGATGCTATCAATATTGATGCTACCGGCACAGCTGGAGGAGTAGATATAGATACTACTGATGGCGCCATTGCTTTAACAGCCGCTGGCGCAGTTGAAGGTGATATGACTCTGACAGTAGGTGACGATTACGTGGCCAACGTTACGGGCATTTGGGACAATAACGTAACTGGCGCCGCTACTTTGGACGCAGCTTCAATTTCTTTAGATGCCACAGCGGCTTCTAACTTGACTGTGACTGGCGCGGGCGCGGACTTGACCCTGGCTTCGGTCTTGGGGTCAGTGGCGATTTCTTCCACAGAAGATGCGGCAAGCGCGATTAGCTTAACTGCAAACTCTGCTGGTACAAATGACACCATTGTTATAACCAACACCCCGGGTACCGCCGCTGGCGCAATCACTTTGGCTGCAACAGCTGGTGGAATCACTTTGACTGCTGGTGGAGCTATTAACCTCACTGCAACGTCAGATGTCGTTGTTCCTGCAACGTCAGATGTCGTTGTTCCAGCTAACATTGGTGTCACCTTTGGAACAGGCGAGAAAATAGAAGGTGATAGCACTGACTTAACGGTTACATCTGGAGGACTTATAACTCTTACTGCAACAGGAAATACTGTGGTAACTAACGCTGCTGTTATTAATGGTGCTTTTACAGCCAGTGAAGCAATTATCTTTTCTGGTATAGAAACAATTGCAGCAGGTGGAACAACTACTGCTTTAGATCTTACCGAGTCTCTTCATTCAATTGATGCAGATGTGGGCGGAGATATATTTACCCTAGCAGATGGTACTATTGGACAAGTTATGACTATTACAATGGTATCTGCTACTGGAATAGCCACAGTTACTCCCGCTAATCTTGCGGGCGGTACAAGTGTCACTATGAACGCAGAGGGGGAAACTGTAATGTTGCAATTCGTTGATACTCAATGGTATATAATAGGCGGTAATGCTTACACAGTAATCTAATAATTGTTTTGTTTCTTAAGTTCTTAAATTATTAAAACATACGGAATTTAGGATGACTTTTCTTAGGGTCGAATTCTGTGTTAACTGATTAAAAACAAAATGATTATGATTAATAAATTAAAATTTGGATTGTTGGCTCTAGTGATGCTTCTTACGTTAGGAGTAGCTGTTCAAGTAAATGCGCAAGCTTTGACTTGGGATAATGACACTACGGTTACTATAGGATCTGCGGATTATAGAATTGAATCCAACTCCGAAGCGACTACTCTCACCTTTGACGCGACTACCCTCACCGTTACGGTTCCAGCCCTATCCACATTCACCATATCTTCTCCCAATAATTACACCTTAAACAACGATCAAGCCCTGACAGCGACATGTGTATCCGGAGTAAATACTTTGGTAATCACCGGAGCTGTAACTGATGCGGTGATTACTCCCGATACCGCCACTGTCGTTGCGTGTGTTGCTCCTAGTTCTGGGGGTGGAGGTGGAGGGTCTTCTGCCACCCCAGTAGCCACTCCAGCTGTGCCTGCTGTTCCCGCAACTCCCGGAGAAATTCCTGGATGTGGAACTAGGACAACTGGTTTCAGTTCGTCTACAGGCACTTCTTGTGTTGGAAACACATCCACTACTCCAGCTACCTCTGCGACACCTGCTACTCCAGCCACACCCGCATCTCCAGCTCTTAGCGCATCAGCTTACAACTTCGGCACGGCCGTTCTCAAAAACGGCAGTCGAGGCGAAGCAGTCAAGGAACTGCAAAGGTTTTTGAACGCGAAGCTGGCTCTAGGTCTGGCAGTTGACGGAGCTTTGGGCCCCCAGACTATTGCTGTCATCAAACAATGGCAAGTGGACAACGGCTTAGTGGCTGACGGTCTCGTTGGTCCGGCTACTAAAGCGGCGATGAATGCAGGAGCTCCTGCAGCACCGTCCGCTCCGGCTGCTCCAAGCGCGGGCGCCTCTAACTTGGGCGATTCCACTCTCAAAAATGGGAGTTCTGGCGATGCGGTCAAGAACTTACAAACATTCTTGAACTCTTCGCTTGGCTTGAACCTCGCGGTTGACGGCGCCATGGGTCCGATGACGGTCTCCGCTGTCAAACAGTGGCAGGCGGCCAACGGCCTTGACGCCGACGGTCTGGTTGGTCCGGCTACCAAGGCGAAAATAAATGCCGCGACGCAATAAGTAGTTTAACTCCCGTCGGGTGTCCAACACCCGCTGTCGGGTGTTGGACACCCGACAGCGGAAGTAGAGGAAAACTGAAATAACCAAAAAACCGCCCTGAACTTTTTGTGGAGGGTGGTTTTTTGCCTTCCCCTACACCTGGTGTAGGGGAAGGCGGAATACAATTTTCAAAATTTGCGGTATACTTAAAGTATGGGTCAAATAATTTTTAAAATCTGGTATATCATAGCTATTTTGCCCTTCATTATGTTTCTGGAAGGGGACGAGAAGCTCGCGGATTATTTAAAGAAGAAAGAAATCTACGCGCATTGGGACGTTTTCCATTCCCTGATTGTGTTTTTGATAATTCTGGCCTTCTTCCTCTGGCTCAACGGCGCCCGCTTGTGTTAAAATATTATTTATGGTGTATAGAAAAGTTCCTTTCGTTTCTAAAGAATATTATCATTTATATAACCGGGGAAACAGTAAGCAGTTAATATTTTTGGATGAAAATGACTACAAACATTTTGTAAAATGTTTGTATATTTGTAATACGAGTAAGAATTTTAAATTTCGTGATCATATAGTTGAACAAAATATAGACGCTTTTGATTTTGATAGGGGAGAAACACTCGTTTCAATCGGTGCATGGGTCTTAATGCCCAACCATTTTCATATTTATATAACTTCCCACATGTCTGACATGTGGAAAAATAAAAATAACATCTCGGAGTTTATGAGAAAGCTATTAACTGCTTACACTAAGTATTTTAACGCCAAACACACAAGAACAGGTGGTTTATATGAAGGTCCTTTTAAATCTACTCATATTAACAACGATAATCAGGCAAAATATCTTTTTTCTTATATTCACCTGAATCCGATAAAATTAATTGATTCTCAATGGAAAGAGGAAGGTATAAAAAACATAAAGGCGGCCTTGGAACATCTTGAAACTTATAATTGGAGCAGTTACCATGACCATCACGGAATTACAAGAAAAGAAAATAAGATTTTAGATTTAGACAAATTTCCCAGCTATTTTTCCGATATCAAAGATTTTGATTCGGAAATTATTTCTTGGTTACAATACAAATAACCTTCCCCTATGTCAGACATAGGGGAAAGTTTTCCACAATTTTTGTTTTAATTGGACTGCTTTGATAATATAATTTAAGGATGGAAAAAATAAAAAGATTGTGGGCCCATAAAATTGTCAGGATGTTTGTGTGGGCTCTTTTAATTTTGCTTGGATTGTATCTCGTTTTGGTGGCTTTCCGCGTGGTTCATTTTTTTAATCTGGATAAGACCAATGCGCAGGTGGAGAAGATTCACAATACCAAACTTACCCTGAATGATGTCATGAGGACGAATCTCCCGCCGGAGCCGGTAGACGCCGATGAAACGGTGGCCGGCATTGACGCCAACCAAAACGGCATTCGCGATGATGTGGAATTGGCAATTTTTAAGGAGTATCCAAATTCGGCCAAGACCCGCGCCGTGCTGTTGCAGTATGCGTTGGTTTTACAGATGCAAATGACCCTACCTGTTGTGAATAAAGAAACAGTTACAGCGACAGCGGAAGACAGGAGCAAGGCACTAAATTGTGTTTGGAGCATAACTTCTCGTGAAAACATGGAAAGATTCCTGGAAATTACAGAAAAAAACGAGAATTTCGTTAAAGAATTACAGTTGAATACAGAACAAAGAAAAAAATATAGAGAAACCTTTTATGAATACTTGGGGAGTTATACAGCCTCTCATAAGGGCTGCGATATAGATTTATCTACTTTATCTAACTAAAGTGAATATAGGAATGGGAAAGAAAGTTGGTATTTATATAAGTATATTAATACTGATAATGTTTTTCTTTCCAAATTTTTCTTTGGCTTTAGAAAAATGTTCTCAAGATGGATACACGGTTATTACTATCAACGGAATGTTTACAGCTAAGGAAAAAGCAGAGGAAAACATGGATGCACTTGGCAAGATTCTTGGTCCTGCTTACAATAGACAAAATATTGATTATCAATATCTTCTAAACCCCTCTCACATCGCCGGACTCGGCGATTTTTTTGCCGCGGCTTATCAAAAGCTTTTTGATACCGAAGCAGTAGAAGATTATGACCTGATAGAAATGTTAAATGATGCCAGCCATAAGGTAAATACCCAAAAGCTTCTTCTTGTCGGTCACTCCCAAGGTAATTTCTATGCCAACAGTTTGTATGATGTCGTGGCGGATAAACCGGGCGGGGTGCCCGTGCGTTCCATCGGCGTATATGGCGTCGCCAGTCCCGCCAGCCGCGTGGCCGGATATGGCAAATATTTAACTTCCAGCACGGATTCGGTTATAGAAAATTTAAGATGGCGAGGAATTTTGTTCATTATGGAAGCAAATGACGCTATAAAGTTGCCGGAAAACAATACTTCCAATGGCCATAGTTTTTCCGATGTATATTTGAAGTACCGGGGAGATAAAATTATTTCTGATATACAAACTACGCTTGCCAAACTAAAAGAAAACGACGAACAATTGCCGGAGGCCCTCTGTATTTCCCCGCCGGAACTTTCTGCATTACACAAAGCGACTGGGATACTTCTGTCTGTCGCCGACCCGACGGCGATTGCGGTGAAAACAGGATTGGTCGTTACTTATAAAACAGGGGTAGCCATCAGGGATAAAACAACTCAAGTTGCCGATGCAATAGCGCAAGCAATATTTAAAAATAATTTAGCAATAGACAATAGGGCTGCGGTGGGGGCCGCTGACGGTGAAGAGGGGCACGGGGAGCCGGATAATAATTCATCGGAATCCGAATCGGCGCCGGAGAATTCTAAACCGACGGCACAAATACCAAAGTCCGAAAATATTGCGTCAAGTGAAGTATCTCCTTCTTCGGGCAGTCCAAGCACAGTAATAAATACCGAAGAAGGTTTACAGTCACCTACTACAACTGTTACCAGTCACAGAAGCGGAGGTGGAGGAGGCGGCGCTTCAACACCTGAAGCAGAAACCACCCTCGACACAACCGCGCCGATTATTTCTATTCTTGGCAATGCTTCTGTGACAATCAATGTTGGGATATCTTATGCGGACGAAGGCGCAACGGCCCTGGATGATATTAACGGAGATATTACCGCAAATATCGTTATAGTTAATCCTGTTGATGCTAACGTAGTGGCCGATTACACAATTACATACAATGTTTTGGATGCGGCGGGAAATTCTGCCACCGAGGTTACTAGGTCAGTACATGTTGTTGCTGTCACTCCACCTCCAGTCACGGATACTACCGCGCCCGTAATTACGGTCTTGGGAGATAACCCTGTTACTATAGAAACCGGAAATTCTTATGTTGATGTCGGCGCTACCGCAACAGATGATGTTGACGGACAAATCGTGGTAAACACATCCAGTTCCGTGGATACTGATACCGTTGGCACATACACTATCACCTACACTGCCACAGACGCGGCGGGTAATACGGCAACTGGGACGCGCATTGTGAATGTTGAGGCGCTTTCATCTCTTGCATTATTTGACAGCAGGGATACATTTTCTGACAATCTCCCGCCTTTTCAAAGCGGAGGCAATGGGGGAATATTGTGGCAAAGAGAAGCAGGGGGAGCTCCTTTTGATGGAATCATCAAGGCCATAAACATGATATTGGTCACCAGTCCGGCTTTTAACCGTTCTGGAACCTTCTATTTCCAATGCTGGATCGACGACGGGATCGATCACGCCGGATCCACTCAAGTTATGCGCGCCGCTTCCCAGGTTTTCAATACGGGCGATTATCTGATCAATTCCGCGATTTTTAACTTTACACCTTATGAAATTGATACTTGGAGTTATGCAGATTTAACTTTTTCAAACCCTTTTGGCGACGACTGCACGTTTAATGCTGGAGAGACGGTTCGGGTTGCGGTTACAGACAGTGTTTTGTATATCGGGGATTACAATTCCGGGAATTTGCCGCAACACAGAATGGCCGTATCTGATTCCCCTGATTTTTTTTCCGCGGTCGCACACAGTTCAATGAAAACAATTACGTCATTTGATTTTCCAGGATTATCGCCGGAAGTTGTCGGGGTTATTAACGAAACAGATCACACAATTTCTTTATCTGTTCCTTTTGATACTGACGTGACAACTCTTGCACCAACAATTATTATTTCTTCTTTTGCAATAATTAGTCCGAATAATAATGAGGCACAAAATTTTACTAATCCTGTTACTTATACCGTTACAGCAGAAAACGGCTCTACGCAAAATTATATTGCAACGGTTACAATTACTCCTGATTCTGGCCCTACTTTAATCTCTGCGGAAGTTACCTCGGCAACCACGGTTGACTTGACCTTTTCTGAAGATTTGGACGGTCGGACCGTCACCAACGCGGATTTTTCAGTTACCGCACACACCCTTTCTTCCACTGACGCTTTTGAAATAACTCCCGGCGTGGTACGTCTGACTATCTCCGACACCTTTGCCTCCGGCGAGACCCCGGAAATTATCTACAACACAACTGTTTCAAACGGGGTAAAAGATTTGGATGGCAATGTCGTTCCGGAAGCAACAATCACCGCAACAACCACCATATAATTTCCCCTATGTCAGACATAGGGGAAGAATTCGACAGGATGTGATATAATGACCCGTGATGGTTAAACATTTTTTAAAGATTTTGGTGATATTTGCGTTGATGATAGCGCTCGGGCTGGCGGGGGTTTATTTGATCAATAATTACAAGGGTGGGGAAGAGCCGGATGCGAATGGCGAAACACAGGTTGCAAAATAAAGGATTTGTGCTATATTGTTTCTACCGCAGAGAAAGCAGGCAAACAGTAAGTCCTGCTTAGTGGGTCGATATTCCGCCAAAGGCGGATAAATCTGGCGGCTTTAAGCCGTTTTTTTGTTGAAAAAACACTATGTTACAAAAATCAAAAAAGGCAGAGATGATAAAAGAGCTAGAGGGGGCAATCAAGAATTCCCAATCCCTGGTTTTCGTGAATTTCCATGGGCTGAAAGTAAGTGACGAAACAGTATTGCGTCGGGAGCTCCGAGACAAGGAGATCGGCTACAAAGTTTCCCGAAAGACGCTGCTTGTCCGCGCTCTCAAAGGCAAGGCGGAAGGCGAAATTCCGGAACTGACCGGTGAAGTCGCCATCGCGTACTCGCCCGCCGAAGTTTCGGCGAAGGCGGGTTCCCAGGACCCAACGGCTTCGGCCCGCGAAATTTACAGTTTCCAAAAAACCCACAAAGTGCTCCTGAATATTATCGGGGGAATCTTTAAGGGAAAATTCTTGGGCAAGGAGAAAATGATGGAAATTGCCATGATTCCAAGCCGTGAAGTCCTCTACGCGCAGTTCGTCAACCTTATCAATTCTCCGATTCAGCGCTTTGCCGTTGTCTTGGACCAGATAGCCAAGTCGAAATCTTAATTATTAACCATCAGAATAAATATTATGGAAAAGTTTGCAGACCTTATTAAACAAATAGAAACAATGTCCGTCGCCGACCTGCACGCGCTGGTCAAGGATCTAGAAGAAAAGTTCGGCGTATCGGCCGCCGCCGTGGCGGTTGCCGGAAATGGTGTAACAGCCGGAGCCGAAGCAGCCGAAGAGAAGAGCGTCTTTACTGTCGTGCTGGCGTCTGCCGGAGAACAGAAAATCGCCGTCATGAAAGCCGTCAAAGAGGTCCTCGGATTGGGGCTCAAGGACGCCAAAGACCTGGTTGACGCCGCTCCTTCCACCCTGAAAGAGGGGATGAAGAAGGCCGAAGCCGAAGACCTGAAGAAAAAGGTTGAGGAAGCGGGAGGAAAAATTGAACTAAAATAACGTTCAATTTTTCGGCCGGAGGTGCGACGGCACCGAGGCGGGGGCTGCGCAAAATTCCAGCAGGAATTTATGTGTGGCCAAAATCGAGCTTAAATAGCTCGATTTTCGACCCACAGATGCGTCGGCATCGAGGGTCGGCTTGCACAAAAATTCAGCAGAATTTTATGTGCAAGAATTGAACTAAAATAGCAAAATAGGTACTTTTACAAAAACTCTTGCAAACATAAACTTTTCTACGGTACAGATTTTTCGAAGCTTGAAAAATCCTGAAGTTTTCGCGCCGACGCGCTCAAAACCCCTGCGAAAAGCTTTGTTTGCAAGAGTTTTTGTGCTTTAATAATATGAAATATGCAAGCACGACAAAAAACCGCCCTAATCTCCGTTTATAATAAAGAAGGAATCGCGGATTTCGCCAGGGAATTGACAAGTTTGGGCTGGAAAATTATTTCCTCCGGCGGGACGGCCAAGCATCTCTCCGGGGCCGGAATACCGGTTACGGATGTGGCGGAGATTACCGGAATGTCGGCCATTCTTTCCCATCGCGTGGTCACCCTGCATCCGAAAATCCAGGGCGGCCTTCTGGCGCTTGATACGCCCGAGCATTTGGCCGAACTGGAAAAATACGGAATCCCGTATATTGATATGGTCTGTTGTGATTTATATCCTCTAGAAAATGAAATTGGGAATCCAGATGCGACCCGGGAATCGGTTATAGAAAAAACAGACATTGGCGGGCCGACGATGCTCCGTTCGGGTGCGAAGGACAGGCGCATCACGATTTGTGATTCGGCGGACAGAGTGAAGGTGATTGAATGGCTTAAAAGTGGCGAACCGGAGAGGGATAATTTTCTAAATAATTTGGCGGCCAAGGCCGAAGAGACCGTTTCCAGATATTGCGGGCTTTCCGCCGAATATCACAGCGGCGGCAAATACAAAAACATTTTTGGCAAGCGGTTTTTAGAGTGCGCCTACGGCGAAAATGCTTGTCAAACACCCGCGTCTTTATACAGAGTTCACGGCGGGGGCAAGGATCCCTTAGCCATAGTCAACTGGCAGCTGGTCGCGGGCAGCCCTGTGAGCTACAACAATATCTGTGACCTGGACAGAATGATGCAGACGATGACGCATATCGGCGCCGGTTTGGAAAAAAATTTTCCGCCCAAGGCGAACCAGCCTAGGGCTGGCAGGATTCCGCATATCGCTATCGGGGCAAAGCATGGCAATGCTTGCGGGGCGGCCATCGGGGGAAGTGAAATAGAAGCAATTGATAAGATGCTTATCGGCGACCTGCGGGCAATTTTCGGTGGTTCGGTAATGCTTAATTTCCCCGCGGATGAAAAAATTGCCGACGAGTTGATACACAAGTATGCGGGCGAGGGGAGACGCCTGCTTGATATCGTCGCCGCGCCGTCGTTTTCCAATGAGGCGGTGGAGATTCTTTCCCGCAAGAAAGGCAAGTGCCGGCTTTTGGCTAATCCGGCGATTTCAAAAGCCGGTCTCTCTGCCCTGGACAATGCCATAAGGTTCCGCTATGTGCGGGGCGGATTTTTAGCACAGCCAAATTATACTTTTATTCCCAAGTTGTCAAAGTTGTCAAAGACTGTCTTTGACACAAAAGATGCCGCAGGTTTGTCAAAGACAGTCTTTGACAGTATATTAAAAGACGTAATTCTGGCTTGGGCCATCGGTTCCACCTCAAACAGCAACACGATAACCATCGTTAAAGACGGCCGGCTTTATGGGAACGGCGTCGGCCAGCAGGATCGGGTCGGCGCGGCCAAGCTTGCCATTTTCCACGCGGACGACACGACTAATTTTACAAAGGACTTGGAGGTCTTGCCTCCACTTGGAGGCAAGACCTCCAAGTTAGCTGATTTGGAAAATGCGGTTGCCTACAGCGACAGCTTCTTTCCATTTCCCGATGCTCCGGAAGTCCTGATAAGCCGAGGTGTCAAGACCATTTTTTCTACCAGCGGCTCGGTCAATGACGAGAAAATCATTGAACTCTGTAAAAACAAGGGCGTAAACCTGATATTATTGCCGGATGCCGAAGCCAGGGGGTTTTATCAACACTAGGGTTGATTAATGGTTCGGGGGTTATATAATATATATATGAAAAAATACATAGTGTTTCTGTTCATTTTCGCCTTTATTTTCGGGCTTTTTAACATTAATTTTATAAACGCGCAGGATTCTTCCGTCGAAGATTGTTTGCCGGGGGATTTATTTAGTCGGCTAACCGGAGAACGCTGCAGTACGATTACCACGCCTACCGAATGCAGACCGGGCCATTTATTTAGTTCTATAACAGGCAAGCCCTGCGAGAGGACCACACCTCCTATTGTTTGTCCTATTTTCAAAATCGGCACAAAAGGTGAAAACGTCAGGGCGTTCCAGGCACAACTTAATGCGCAAGGCGCAAATCTGAAACTTGACGGTTCTTACGGACCGCTCACTCAATCAAGCGCCTTAAGATATTGCAAGCCGCCCACCGGAGGGCCGGTTATTTCCGGGATCTCCGGTTCGCAGACATTGAGCGTCAATCAGCAGGGAACCTGGACCGTCAAGGCCTATGACTCAAGCGGGGGAACTCTTTCATACTTAGTTAATTGGGGAGATGACGACAACCGGCAGATGGGATACAATCCGTCTTCTATGGACACGACAACCTACCAATCCGCGACCTTTACCCACAGTTATGGAACGGCGGGCACATACACTCCGACTTTTTATGTTACAAATTCAAGCGGGCAAAGAGCGCAGACGAGTTTGAGCGTCAATGTTGGAAGAGTAACTGCCGCATGCGCGCTTACGGCGCAGGTTACCAATACGAATCTTTCTGACAGCCATACTACATGGGGATTTGATATAGTGGTAAAAGCCAAAAACCAACCCACGGGGTCCAAGGGGTGGACTGCGTATTTTCAGGGATATGTTCCTTCTGTGACTGCTTACGGAAAAACAAAACATTATGGAAACTTCTTTGTCTCCTACGGACCTCTCAAATTTACGGCGCAAGACCAAGTCGACAATAATTGCTTAACTACTATCACTGTTTATCCTCCGGAAATTCCGTCTCCCTCTTCCGTCACCGTTACTTCTCCGAACGGCGGAGAAACTTGGGCAAAAGGGACAATCCAGACAATCAAATGGCAAGACCGGTCCGGCTCCACATGTCCGCAGGGAACAGATTGTCTTGTCGCAGGCACCTCTTATGACATTTTCCTAAATGACCTCGCGAGTTGTTCTGAAAACGTCTGTACTACTGGATTTAGGGTCTGGACAATCGCCAAGGGCGTGTCCGGTTTGTCTTATCGATGGAAAATTCCGGACTGCTCTACTGTCAACACGTGCCCTTCAAACTTTGACATACCCGCAGGCGCATACCGGGTGCAGGTTTGCCAGTCCGGCACGAGTACTTGCGATATGAGCGATTCTTATTTCAAGATTGTGGACGATATACCTATACCTATACCACCTATACCTATACCCATTCCAGTTGGAACTTTATATATTGAGCCGGGTTCGATATCTATTGGGGTAAGGGAGTTCAAGCAGGTAAAAGCATTCTACATGCCTCCCTGCCCATCGGAGTTGGCCTGCACGCAATCCCTAGAGGAAGTTGACGCTACCTGGTCGGTAGGAAATAAGTCAATTGCGGATATCAAGTATGAGACAGTGGATTGCACTTTTTCTACTGCGTTTACTTGTGAAAGTAAAACTTATGTCTCGGTTTATGGGGTCGGTCCAGGCGTTACCGAACTTACAGCCCAATATGTCGCCGCTGGCCAGATACTGACCAAGACCGTTCTGATTTATGTTGATATTGCTTTCCCTTTTGACTCCGGAAATCTTTAATGTTTTAGGCACACACATATGGCGGTTTAATTAATTGATAATTGGCCAGAAATTCATTTGGTGTTTGTCCGTTTAAACCGCAATGTTCTAAATCATTGT